>OCTX012177846.1_pt1 | contig 29529 bp, 73 predicted proteins | sample 1539691 | NCBI WGS metagenome assembly OCTX01 (sample SAMN02144231, study PRJEB22623) | gut metagenome | biome: sheep rumen | host: Ovis aries | place: New Zealand
ATAAGATTATACTTCTGTGCTATGAAAAGCCGGAAGATTTTTGCCATAGACATTTGGTCGCAGACTGGATAACTGAATATTCTATGTTTTTGTCCTATTGTATAATAGGCAAGGTAGAAGAATATCCGAGAAAACCAGTTGTACTTACAGATGAAGACATTCAAAAACTTAAGGAGCTGGGATATGAAGGCGTCGTTTCCCTATGAAGAAATCGTAGATAAGGGTTTACGTATATACAAGAAAAATCTGTATGGAAATGAAGGATTAGACAGTATGGATAATCCTTATAAGCGTTGCTGGCACTGTAATAAGTGGAAACCTGCAAAAGAGTTTTCACCTGTTGTATTACTTTCATATCCGGCACAATATGAATGCCTTGAATGTAATAAAGAATATCAGGTCGTTCCTAAAGAAATTCCAGCAGAAACTCTTGGTCCGGTCAAACTATATGACGATAAAAATCTATCTTTATCATCAGTAACACTTTCATACAAGGCTAAGATAAATCAGTCCAATACCGGCGTGGTTTATTGCCCACATAAGATAGATGAAGAAAATAAGTAAGAATTATATCGCAAGCAAGTATAGAGATAAAAAGGAAGTCGACATTGAGGATGTTCGACTTCTTATTGATGTATATCAACGCCGGATTAAACGTCTGAAGTTTCTTTTGAACGATTATAAAAAGAAGTCAAATGAAAGATATTGGAAACTCATGCATAATGCATGGTGTAGTGAATCATACACGATGAGATTCATAGAATGTTTTAAGAACAAACTGGAAGAACTTAACGAATCTGACTGGAAAGAATTGGAAGACTATATAAAAGAACATTCGGTTAATAAGAGGTGAATATGAAATTTAAAGTAACTGCAGACGTTCAGGTAACATGCGATAAATGTAATCATGCTTTTACATTATTGGCTGGTAGTTTTATCCATGACGCATGGGTATGTGAGAAGCGTTCCATGGGTAATGAATATGAACATGTTATCGGTAGAACCGGAGAATGCCCGAAATGTAAGGCTTCTTATATTGTAAACGTAACTGCCTATGAATATCCGAAAGACTGTATTAACTATAAAACAGAAGAAGTTAAGGGAGTAACGATTCGTAGTCCTTATAGTATTCCATACGAACAGGTTTAAATGATTGACGATAAATTGACAGAACGTGTACAGTCTAAGATTCTTAGTGCAAGATATGATATGTATCTTTGGGCTTGGATTAAAGGCGACGAATGGCTCAAGCAAGAGAATGAAAAATTGGTTGCTGACGGTAAGCAGGCAATGTATGCTACCGTCGAAGAATATTATAAGTATTATCTAAAGTATTGGTGTACAGGAAAGGCCTGATATGAAAATTTCCGAACTTATTGAGTTTTTGAATGAACAAAAAGACCAGCACGGTGACATCGAAGTTTGGTGTTATAATTATATCGATGATGACCAAGGTTTTATAAAGTGTCCGCTCAATAAAGAAAATTTTTATAATGATAAAGATTTTTATCTGGCTGAAGACGGTTGTCATTATGATATAGCCGGCGGTAAAAAAGATATGTTAGTAATTGATAGGTAATTATGGATAGAAAACGATTATATCATGATAATTTTGTAGAATTGATGTTGGAAGGCGATACCTATGTCGTCGTTAAAAAACAGCCGAAAGTTAAAGTAAAACATCGTTCAATAAAAGAAGACGTTAAGTTAATACAGTCTACTGATACAGTTAAGACATTCTTGCCTCGTTTTAATATGGTACATTCTGTATTTAATTGTCCATCGGTAAATGGTACTCTGATATTCTTTACTACGGATGGAGACCCGTTAAGATATTGCTGTGGTAAACATGAATTATTTTCCAGAGATTTCGAAGAACTCGTAAATATCGCATCAAAAGAATATAATGCAGAATCTTGGATATACGGAATGGCTTATCGTGATTATGCTCCGGAAACTGGTTATATTTTGCTGCTTAAGAAAAAGGAATCTTTGAATATGAAAAAAGATGATTTTGCTTATCATCTAGCAGTTAAAACAGATAATCCAAAAATAACATTCCATTATTTCCGTCCGTTGAAATGTAAAGATTCTTATGGTGAGTATATTGATTACGATGTGTTAGAATCTAAGTTTTGTAAAAAATATAAAGTTAATCAAAATAACTTAATCCGATTAGAAACTAATTGTGGTTATAATGGTGATTATGCTTATCTTGAATTAAAAAGCTGGAAAATAGTTCCGGGAAGTGCATATAGCAAGAGTTAAAATTTTTATATTGTAGTTATGTTTGGACAGTATTACACAGACGAAGAAACTAAAGATTTGCCGACTCTGTTTGTATCAACATTTATCGGTAAAGGTCAGAAGTATCGTATCAAGGTACCCGATATTATGGACGACATGAGTAATCCGCTATACATGGTTGCTATTGCCACCCATGATATGTATCGTAATTCTGGCGTTGTGTTTGCTCCGTATATTCATGTAATATTGTCAAAACCGGTTGACCATATAGACCTTACAGTTACTGTACAAAAAGGAGAATTATCCTGTGATTCTAACACCTAGGGTACAAGCTAAGTTTACTTTAGAAAGCCCGGATGACATGTCGCATCTTACGCCAGTACAGATGGCCCAGATAGAGCGTGATATGGAAGTTGAAATTATGAAGGGCGTTTGGGACATGCGTAAGAAATTCATGGTAGATATAGTAAATAAGCATGCTGGTGATTTGATAAATGTTGGTACTATACATCAGATAGCTCTGGAAATTGCAGCTGTTATGGCTGCTAATTATATCGGACACGTAAAGAACGAAATGGATGCTATCTATTGTTTCTTGGCGAATATTTTTAGCGATATAGTTGTTTGTCCGATGAGCTGGACTTCTTACGATAGTACGGAAGCTCTTAAGTCTTATATAGGTCCATACTGGGAAGTTGATATTAAAATTAGTTAAAAGGGAAAAATATGAATAATGAATCTATGAAAGTTTTTGGTCAGTTGGCTAATATGCCGAATATTGCGAAGAATTATCTTTTCAGAATTCGTTTCTGGTCATATAAGGATGAAAAGTATGACCATGAATTGATGTTAAGGGCAAAGAGAATTATTAATGAATCTTATATTACTTTTGACGAATTCGAAGATTTCTATGTCTCTAAGTTGTTCGACGGACAAAAGGAGCCGTTAAGGTATAAGATTTTTATTGACCTCTTTGACGATAAGTTACAAGAATGTAAGCATACTAAAGAATTTACGGCCGATCTTGAAATACAACCTATTGCTGAGTTAGACCAAGAAGCTAGTGTAAAGTTACGTCGTACAGTTAAACTCACTAAGGTATAATTTATGTCTGATTTGGAAAAATTAACAGATGCTCTTGAATCTCGGGGTTTTTATTATACAATGAATACTCCAATCAATGCTCCGAAAGACTCTATAACCAATCTTATGGTTTCTATTAAATTTAATAAACATTCTAAGATTGTTTTCTATTTTAAAAATGAAACATTCGTCATTGGTGCACCGGATTATAGAAACATAAATGATAGTTGTTTAATTTTCCGAGATTTGGATGAAATGCTTAATGACTTTGTTGTGAATATATATCCAGACCGTTCAGTTACTCCTGGAAGTATTTGGAAACATTTTAAGGGAACTACAGCGAAGGTCATTACCATTTGTCATCATTCTGAAACCGGTGAAGAACTTGTAGTTTATGAATGCTCTGGAAATTCTGGCAAAACTAATCATACAGACGGTATCTATGCAAGGCCGATAGATATGTTTTTGTCAGAAGTTGACCATGAAAAATATCCGGATGTAAAACAGAAATACCGTTTAATAAAGGTAAGCGATGGAGAATGATACGATAAATTATCGAATCCAGATGACTAATGATGCTGTATTCCATGTTATTATCAGTATTTGTAAGGATAAGGAACTATGGTCACGGTTCACTACGAAGCCCTGGTGCGAAACCAGTGCTGTAGCCAGTGTGTTTTCTTGTGATTTTTCTATTTGCGATAAGGTGAATGCCGATATGAAACTTGCTGCCAAGGAATTGAATGTATTTTCGTCTGAAGGCGGTCTAATTGAGGCACATCATTTAATTAAACAGAAATTGAAGGATATTTGCGGATGTGATGTCCTTTTTGATACAGACTATTAAAGGAGAAATTTATATGTGTCAATTTTGTGAATGGCTACACAGTATTGTAGATAGAGAAAATTTGAAGGTTCTTGACCCGGAACGAAAGAATAATCGAGCATTTTGTTCTGGTTATAGTATTGATTATCGCAAGAACATTGGTCCTGATACTATTTTCATGGGCGGCGAGCTCGTTATTGAAAATAACCAGTTGATACTTTTTGGAAATGACTGGGAAGAATGTGCCGTTAAACTCAACTATTGTCCTGAATGTTCGGCACCGTTGGATTGGGCCAAGAATAAGCTTATGTCGATTGCACAAAAGACTGTTAATCCGGAAGTTCTGGCTGACGATTATATTTTGAAGAAGACAACGGAGTTCTTTTTGCAAAAGGCAGAACATAAAAAAATTACTTGCGAACCGATTGACAGCGAAACTGATGTCAATAGTTTCCAGTGTGGCGATTATACTGTTGATATTAACATGATTGGTCAGCTTTTCATTTATGACAACATGGGTAAGGAAATGTATTCCGGCTATAATCATGACGAAGCAATGAAGGTCTTGAAAAATGAAACGTAGGGTATCTTTTAAAAATAATTTGAATTTTGTGCATATGATGGCTGCAAAAGATTTGGATGCTTATAAGAAACCGAATGTTGTAGCTTCTATATTCATGTTGAATTCCAATGATGTGGATAAGCTCGATGACCTTCCGAATATTCTGAAGCATTATATATCGTATGATCCAAACGACACCGAAAAAGATGCTCTCGACGCATTGACAGACAAGATTCAGGGTTTTATCAACGAAGAAATATTTTCAAGCATGGACTACTGATTATGATTGAACGAGAATATTGGAAATTGTATTACGAGAATCAAGAACTTTACGATAAGCTGAGCACGACGAACGAGTTTGTCAAACAGTTCTTGGACCTCATTCGGGACAATAAGATACAGTTGACTATTCCAGAATTAGGCCTTAATCTTGCGACTGATTGCGGTCCGTATGATACAGACGAAGAGTTTTTGAAAGAAATCCTAAATGTGTATCATAATTTGACAAATACTTAAAAAATCGGCTATTATTCATCTCAGTGACTAATAGCCTTTATTATTTTTACTATATTATTAACTATGAAATACTTATACTCAACAGAAGAAGCAGACGGTACTTATAAAATCGAAGTATCTCATAAGGGTGCGTCGTTTTATTGCTATCTGGATAAATACGATAATTTTATCAAGATTCAACCGACGCCACGTTATCCGTATGATATTATGAGTATTTACAACCTAGCTATCAAGAATAAGAACAGAACTATTATTGACGAGTGCGAAGACCTCATCAAGAAAATTAAAGGAATTGACTTATGAATTTTCATGAATTTTATACGAAGATTAAGGAACTTGGCCTGACTGTTATGGTTTCCCGTTCATCTCAAAAGTATAACGGTGTGTCATATCTTGCGCCAGTTACAATTAGAATTATCAATGACTATAAGGTTACTTTAACTACACCTCCAGTGTCTTTACTTATTATTGCACAGACTAAAGATATGATAGATTCTAATTCTATTGATCATTCTGTTACAAGTTTCGAATGTATCGATGAAATGGTTGATTTACCAAAAAATTGGAATTATACATATCTTTTAACATCTAAGGATTATCCGTATAAACCGGTATATCTTTTTGATGATTATACTGACATTTATAATGCTATCGCAGAAGGATTAAAAGTATGAGAAAAGAAATTAAGATAGAAATGGTATTTCGTGATTTTCTTCCAGAAGATGTAGAAACTATCGGATTATATAAGAAGATTCTTGTAAAGACAACCGATGGCGAATACTTTATCGGTTCCTTGATTAAGAACCATATCGGTACTGTATTCTTCAATAGCGGTAGTTTTAATTATTCTATGAAAGAAATTGCATTATGGGCCTTCATGCCGACGGTAGCATAATGAAAACATTATACTATGAGACCGAGCGAAAATAAAAAGAAGGGTAAAATATGTCAATAGAAGATATTAAAGCGAAAGGCTTAAAAGCATGGTATGTTAAAGATAAAAAATCTGGAAAATACGTTTCTGTTAAATATGACGGTAGTTATGAATTTGTAGACGAACCGTATATATTCTGTATGAGTTTAGAATGTTTACGTAATAGATTAACAAAACCGTATTTTTCTTATTATAGTAGAGAAGATGGGAAAATAATTACTAATATAATAGCAACGCCGATAATAAATGATATAGAAATTATAGAAGCCTAATTATGAGCGCAAATACTGAACTGTTAAACCATATTATCGATAATACATTAGTAAAAGACGTAAAATCGCCAGTTTATCGACCGATTTGTATTGCGTTATTGGCTAGGACAAGTCAAGCTTGTAAAAATATAAGCTTTTCTAAAGATATAACCCATGCGACAACAAATACATTTGAAATCGATTTTTCTGACGCATATAAGTTGTCTATCGATGAAACTATGCCTGAAATTGTCTCGATATTGACTAAAACATTGATTGATTTTTTCAAGGATAAGAAAGCGACTATACATTTCTGCTATTTTACGTTTTTCGATATTAACAAGAAACAATGTACCCTCAGAGTGGATTATACAGAAAATGCCTGATATGACAGAAGAAGAAGTTGTTAAATTATTTGTAAAATATGTCAAGGAACAGAAGATAACTGTATATGCTGACTCCGAGACAAAAACACTCCATGTTTTCAAAACACCTGAAAATGCACCATGGAAGAAAAAGTATGAACTTGAAAGAAGCTGAAATTTAAGAGGGCTTAGTGAAGAATGAAACTAAATTTATATTTAGTTACAAATCATAAAACTGCCACAAAGAGAAATCCAAATGGCGGAAGTGACGTATCTATAAAAAATATAGAACATATTAAAGTATTTAGAGATATTGACAGAGCTAAAAATGTAATTAAGGAATGGTATAATTCTTGGCCAAAGACTGGCTATTTTGAAAGCGACGGATATGAGGTAACAAAGAAAGAAATTTTATGTGACGGCAAAATAGCTACTGTTTGTTATAATGTATTCGGATGCGGCAGTGTCGTTGACCAATATTTACTGGAGGAAATCGAATATGACGATTGATGAATTTAAAGAACTTTGCAAGAGCTATTTGCCGGAATGTCATTTCAAGGATAACGGTACTTGCGGTATATGTTGTTATAACCATGGCGACGATATTTATTCTATCGTTGTAGCCTTGCTTCCAGATGGTCGTTATGCTGTTTATGACCAGTGGCGAGATATTACGATTACGAAAGATATAGACTATATGAAGAATTGGCTTAAACACAAACAAGGATAGTATGAAAATATACGTCGTAACTGCAGAAGTTAGCTATATACGTTGTGATACTCCACGAGACGAATCTGAACGTAAAGGTACACATATCCAAGGCGGTTTTAAGACAGTAGAAGAAGCCGAAAAGTGTATTCAGGACAAGATTGATGAAGTAGCGAAGCTATGTGAGACTGAACCCATGTATCATCATGATTTTACCAGATATACGCATGGTTGTCACTGGTTAGATACGTTCGCGACAAAATCTAGCGATTGGTGTGTCATGGAACGTGTTTCGGCTCATTTTGAAATTGAAGATATAGAAGTTCCAGGGTTGTAATTATGATTGAATATAGAGAAGAACCTACAGAAGAAAACCAGTATTCTATGGGTCGTTCACAAATGAGTGAACGTGAAATCTGGGATGTCGAAGATAACGGCGGATTCAAGAAAGTCATCATATCCGGTAATGTTACTAACCTTCAAGAGTATAGAAAAGACTCGGTATCGCTCGCTATCGAGGAATATCGTGAAAGACGGATGGACTGTGGCCAGGCTGTTGTTGTATTTGCGTTGGGTCCCGATTTTGAACTTGACATTAATAAAATTTACGGTAAGGTGACTAAGATTGAACCATGCACCGATAATACATACGATGTTGAAATTACGCTGTTAGATACTCCTTCCGGTAATACTATTTGGAATCTCGTAAAGGGTTGTGACTTATATAACCTTGATATTGTAGCCGACGGATTATGCTTGAATTTGCCCACCGGTAAGAGATTTACAAACTTGTTGAATTTTAAGATAGAGGTTATATGATGCGACATGTAGCAAATTTTTTGGATCCTTACTGTGAAGCCAGACTCATGGAAGAAATTGTTAAGGAAGGTAAAGGCGATATTGAAATTCGTGAAGATGAAAACGACCATTCGCCGATTGTCTTTAGTAAGAAGTTGAATAGGGGTATTAGTCTGGAAAGCTTATGTGCTGTGTTTCCTTATGATTGTATTGCTGAAAAAGTAGTAGAAACTTTTGAGGCTGCTATTACGGCTGAAGCAGCTTTGGATGATATTGATAACGCATTTGACGATTTAAAAGGAATTTCTAATGACTCTAAATTATATAGTTAACCTCAATGTAGGTAATGATGTATATGAGGAAGTACATGTTCATGTAGAATGTAATTCCTTTGAAGAAGGCATCGAAAAAATTAAAAAGTCATATAAAGATTATGACATAGCGAATATTATTAACCTTTACCCAGAAGCAACAACTGATGGAGAATCCTGGTGAGCTGTTCTGAATATTTAATGTTACCGGAAAATACACATAATATGACTTATTATGTAAAGGTATATTATTATTTTAAAAATGAAAAGAAATATGGATATACCAAGAATTTCTATCCTGGTAAATGTAAATTATCTTTTGAAAAAGGCGCACTTCATAGTGGGTGTAAAACGGGCAAAAGATTACGCAGAAGAAAACCCGGGTTTTTTAATCCGTTTAATAAAAATTTTCTATCTTATGAATATCAAGAATGCGAAGAACATTATTCATGGATTGCAGACTGTATTATGTTAAGAGGAGAACATCCGTTAATACCGTCAGAAGCCTGGTCCAGAAATATGGAAATTGCTTCTTTTAAAGAGTTTACTCATGATATAATTAAAGGTGAAGAAAAATATCCATTGTATACACTTGTTATTAATGGTAAGGAATATGACCGGGATATGCTGAAAAAGAATATAGACCGTTTTAATGCTATTCTTGAAAATGGATATATTCAGAATTGTCTTAACGTTTTAGATTAATGGCGATATTTTATAAAGGAAGATAAACAATGTTATTTTTAATTAATTTTTCTTTAATAATGACGTCTATATTACTTTTTATATATGGAATCGCCGGATTAGACGGTCCAGCACAGAAAGAGAGTGAACTTTGTATGAAGATAAGTCCGGTTTTTTGTGTAATTGCGTTAATCATAACAATAATTTTTAAATATATTATATAAGTAGAAGAATGATTGTAGAAGAATACAAATTTACTTGGAAATCGTTCGAAGAAGAAATACCAAAATCACATAAAATTATTTTGGTTCGTTCTTCTAAAGAAACCATAAAAGATGCTCAGTGGGCTTTTATATCTGACGATAAGAAAATGATATATGCCCATGATATGAAATGGTTTCGCTATGTTTCGAGATGTAAGAAATGGCTTTGGTGTTATGATAAAAGTATAGAACTTATTAAATAGAGGAAATTTTATGGCTACTAGATACGTAACTTTTAAAAGATTTACAACAGAAACAGGTACACCGATGATTCAGTTCCTCGGTATTACAACTTATAAGCCTTGTTGGGTTCAGTCAGTTCCAGAAGATTATATTCCTGTAACTCCGCTTATCAAGGATGAAGCTGAAATAATTACGGTTAATCTTGAAAATCCACCACTTGAAAATTTGGATATTAAGGACCGTGATGTAGTATGTAATATTACGGAAGTTCAACGTACTATGCCTTGTATCAGTTCTGTTGAACAGTTATTTACAGAAGTTGCATGGCATATGATTGAACCTGAATGTCGGGCTAATAGAAATTCTGGAAAGTATATTTATACTATTATTGGTACTGGGGAAGAAAGCGACGGTTATAGACCGACTGACTTACCGGTTTTGAAATATGCCGGTATAAATTACGATAAGGTTGAAAACTACGTCAGAAGCATTCTTAACCGATTCAAGGTAAGAAATACGGAAGGTAAGTTTGTTTTACATTTATATAACACGGATAAACCTTTCAAAGCCACTTATGAAAATTGGGATGAACTTGTAAATGACCTGCTTGACGAGCTGGCAACAGATCATGACCTTATTATTAATTATCCTGATTGGTCCAATGGTCATGTAACCGGTTTCTTGAGGGTTTTCCGTTGTCCGGCCGAAGAACCAGGTTTTTAAGGAGCTGAATATGTGGAAATGGTTAATGAGAAAAATGCCTAAGCGAGTCATAACTTATGACAATAAGGAATTTTTCCCTCAGGTATGGCTTTTGTGGTGGCACTACTGTTGGAATGGTATATCGGAATACATGATGCCTGATTCCTATAACAACATGGCTGACGCCATCGAATGCCTTAAAATAAGATGGGCACCGCCAGAAAAGAAAACGAAGAAAGTCGTATGGAAAAACGGTAAAAATCTATGACATCGACTTATTCGGAACATCTTCGTCTGGCTGACATATATGCTTCTGAAAATTCTTGGGACCAAGACACCTGGGAGAAAATAAAGTATTGGTTGAAGGAAAACAAACGGGAAATCGACAAAAAGGCAGTACGGTCTCTTTGTAAGAATTTGGACGAATACGAAGATATAATTTGGACATTGGGACTCAGTTAATATGGAACATAATATCAATGATATAAAGAATATTGAACTGTTTGAAAATTATGGAAATGCACAAGCTTATATTGAAGCTATGCAGCTTGATACTTTATATGAATGTTTCAAGTATTTGGAACCAAATATAAATATCGACGATATTGAACAATGTAATTGGCATGGTTATGAACAGGAATTTTCAATTTGTGTCCATAACTATGATTGCTGCGACTGGGACATTTATAATGTTCCTGCAAAAGTTTTCGACTATTGGATGGAAGGCGAAAAAGACAAGGCTTTGGACTTGTACAAGAAAACTAAAGAAACTGAAAAGCGGAAAAACCCAAGGGAGACTAAATAATGGAAGCAGTTTTAAATTTTTGCCAGAATAATCCGGGATTAACAGTTATCGGTATGTTTTTCGTATACCTGATTATTGATTCTATTGCCGGAATTTTCAAGAAAAATGAGACTAATGATAAGGAAGACTAATATAATATTGGAGTAATTATGCAACATGACGTATGTCTTGAATGGTCGATTAACGGCAAGGCATATTATCAAGCTTATCGAGGCTTGTGTAAGATGCGTATCTGTTATGCGAAAGCAGTAATAGAAACTTGGGAAGAAGCATACGAACAGAGTAGTACAGAATACGAAACTATGCAAAGACAGGTTTTATTCTGGACCAACGTATATCAATATTGGGAAAAGAAGCTAAAGGAATCTTTTACAAAAGAAAAAGAATATTTCAGTGAATAATATGGAAGTCTAAAAATTTAAATATTTTAACAAGAATACTTTGGAACTACCCAACACAAAAAGGAAAAGACAATGAAAGTCGATAAAAAACGGGTTATGCAGACAGTAACTGTCTATATTGCAGACGACGGAAAAGAATTCGCCAGTGCCAGGGAATGCAAGGACTACGAATACGACCAAGCCGTAATCAACGCTAAAACACGGTTCGATTTCAAGTTTATGGATTCCTGGGAAAATGACTTTACTTTAGTCTATAAGGAAGACCAGGTTAACGAGCTCGCTAAAGACCTTAGCTTTATTATTAATAGACGCTGGGATGTCGAATCTACCAATATGGCCGGAGACTATGATTATAATACTATCATGCATACTCTCGAAACCGAACTTTGTGAAAAGTTTATCGACGGACATACTTATAAGTTCTGCGGTTATTTAAGCTATACTGACGCAGACCATGCCGACGATTTTTGCATGGATATTGACGATATTACCGAAGACGAAGTTAAGAAACTGGACCAGCCGAAACAAAAAGATAAGGCAGAAGATATAATTTCGACCTTTATTGTCAACCAGCTTGGAATCAACCTGGTCGCCGTAAAGGATATTCAGGTCGACAGACAGTCTGACGGACAGATTAAACAGATTAAGATTGATTTCATTCCGGATAATAAGGCATGATGATATGAATGAAATTATACATAGTCCAGAAGAAATGACAGAATTTATTGTCAAAACCGCAAATAAGTATAATGCTAAATTGATAACATTGGGTGCAGGATTTCGACATACGATTATCTATAATTACGACGTCATGGAATGCAATTTTATAGTTGAACATAATATGACAGTAGTTAATGAAAAAGGTAATAAGTATGAGGTAAATCCAAAAGAAAAGTCGCTTTATACGATTTCTACTATTGACCCACATGGCAGACCTATGAAAGATGCAATTCATATCGAGCATGGTTTTCAATCAGATAAATGGATATTGGACCATGTTCTTGATTCTGGAGAATATAAGACAAAAGGTATTGTTCAATCTGGCTGGTTAAGAGGTAACGTTTATAAGGTAGTATCTCCAAATGATACTGACGAAATATTATTATTTTGTAAATGTGCTCTTAAAAGTATTTTTAGACAAGCCGCAGAACGTTATGAAATAGAAAAAAGTTATAATCCGGATATTTAATATGACCGAACAGGAAGTTATTGATTTTGATTTAAGATGGACTGAGAAGTTTGAAAATTATCTTGAAGAGTCTGAAAAAATCTTAAGTGCAATACCAGTAGATATGCGAGAAAAGTATAGAGAAGACTTAATGAATAAACTTTTTAATGGAGATTTTGAAATGAAAGTAAACGAATTGAAAAAGTATTTAATATGCTGGTGCTTTTTGGATATGGGTATGGAAGGAATTCCAGATTTATCTAATGCTTGTATAGTAAATGGAAAAGATGAAAAAGCTGCACTTAAAAATTTTCCAAAAGAAATAAAGAAATCAATGCAAGGATATGGTTGTGCAACTATAATTGGCGAAATTGTAAATGACAATATATATCCAAGAACGGCATATCCTTCTTGTAATGATTGGACGAAAGATAATTGTTTAGAATATAGGCGAGTAGTTTATGATTTATATGATAAAGTAAAAAATGAAATTTGATACTTTATATAAAAAGAATTATAAAACGGAGATTTAATATGAATCCAGAAGAATTTAGAGAAATTTTACAGAAAGCAAAGATTGAACTTCCAACCGTAGTCATGAACTATATTGAAGAACTGGAAGCAAAGAAACATAAGAAGCATAAGAAGCAAACGGTATATTCAGTTCATCGTATCTACCAACATGATTTCGATATTGAACACTGTCTCGTCTATAATGGTTCGGATCCTGAAAAGGCATTCAATAAATGCTATGAATATTTCCAGAATGTGGTTTCTGATACTCGAAAAGATTATAATTATCCTTTTGACGATGAAAACTGTATTGAAAATGAAAATAAGAAATTTACAGGCCTTGACATCAAGAAGTTCTTCATGGATTGGATTAATAGCGCTATCCAGAATAAAAGGGATATTAAGTATAGCTCTCGTGACGATATTATTTGGGATGACCATGCTGACGGTGAAGAAGGCGGTTTTGAACTCAATATCACGGAGGTTTAATTATGACAGAACCATTGTTATGCAGAACAGCTGACGGTAAGATTCATTGGACAACTCAAGCTGCAGGTAGACGAGATTGCCGTGATTTTGAAACATATTGCGGAGAACAGGTCATTTCTGTTATCCATGAACCGATTACCAGTGATGATTGGTATCATAATCTTACAGATGAAGAAAAACAACATGTGAATTATGTTTACGATAAGATTATGGAAGACTGGGGTGGTGACTTGTGTCCAAAATGTCAAAAAGTAAGAGATGAAGAAGAACGTATGGCTTGGGGATTTTAATTATGAAACTTGAAAAGACTGAAACCTATTATGTATTGAAACATGAAAGCGGTAAATATTTTAAGTCAAGTTTAAGCGTAATTAGTCCGTTAAGTTATTTGACTGATAATGCACTTGAGGCAACGAAATATCTGCATAAACAAACCGCCGAAACTACTATTGCTATCAATAGGATTCTTAATCTTGAACCAAAAACAAAAACTGAAGAAATGCTTATTGATATTCTGAATCATTGTGAAATTAAGAAACTTACTGTCAAATATGAAGGTGAACTGGAAGAATGACCCACGAAGAATTTGAAGAAAAAGCTAAAGAATTCCGATGTAACCAGTGTGGTAACTGCTATAAAGGTTTACCTTGCCCACAGGATGAAAAGCTTTTTAATTTATGGAATGAATACTATAGTTCAAAACAGGAAATAGATGAGCCTCTTACGATGGTCCGAAGAAAATTTCCTGACTTATAATTTTATAAATAAATTGTTAATTAAAAAGGTGATTGAATGAAGAAAAAGTGTGTACTTGGTGTTTTAAGAACCGAAGCAGGCTTAAAGATTAAAGAAGAAATGCTTTCATGGCTTACGCCAATTTATGAAGTATTTTGTGTTGAACAGGAAGCTCCTGGAACATTATATGAATATCCAGCAATCAAGATGGCGGCTGAGCTTTCTGTTGAATTGAATGAACCTATTTTATATTTGCATACAAAAGGCGCAGCAATGTCTAATCAGGCACAACCGATGGTTCGTGCTTTTTGGCAACATGAATTTACGGTTAATTCTGAAAAATATTTTGAAATGATAACCGGTGATAGAGCAAAGGTTTCAGCACCGTATACCCTGAAACGAAATGTTGCATGGTTCAATGCATTCGTCATGAATTCTCTTGCAGCTAAAAACCTTTTGACTTATCTTAAACCGCAAGAAGACCGCTATTGGTTTGAACAGAAGATTTGGAATAGCGGTGCACCAATAGAAATACTCGGATTGTATGATAATAAGCTTACCGCTTATAATGACCCATGGATAGCATTTGTTTCATTATTCCGTGAAATTATGAGTAATCCTGTCGACCAGAAAAATAAGGTTGCAGTTCTTGCTATCGCCAAGAATGAATCTCGTTATATTAAGGAATGGCTTGATTATCATAGAAATATTGGTGTTGATAAATTCTTCATTATCAATAATGATGAACCTAATGAAACGACAATGTTTGATATGCTCGAAAAAGAATCCGATGTAGTTCAAATCAATGTTCCTGGTGCCGAAGAATTAAAGAAAGTTGGAATGCAGGAAGGCGCATATAATGCTGTTTACCAGAATGTTATCAAGAAGGAAAATGATATAAAATGGCTCGCCGTTATTGACATTGATGAATTTTTATATTTTAACGGCAAAACAATTAAGGAATATTTGTCAGATTCTATTTTTAACGATACTGACGTTATTCATTTGAACTGGCGTCTTTACGGTGATAATGGTCAGATTCATTATGAAGATAAACCTGTTCAAGAACGCTTTACAAAGCAATGTCCTTTGAATGTCGTCTATAATAGTGATGAAGCAAAGAAAGGTGTTTATGAAAACATGTTTATCAAGTCGATAATCCGTGTTTCTAATAAGCCTATGAAGATTTGCGCACATACTACTTTAGTCCAGAATGGAATTACAAGACGAAGCGATGGTACAGTTTCTATCAGTCCGTGGTGCGAAAAGTTATCGACCGATGAAAACTACGTAAAGCATTATAATACCAAGTCTCTTGAAGAGTATATTGACCGTCGTTGTAGCGCTTCTACTACTGATGTTGCCCATAATGTTATCGACGCTAAGACTCGTATTGACTGGTATTTTAACGAAAATGAAAAGACACCTGAAAAGGTTGCATACATAAAAGAAAAACTTGGAATTGAAGTATGAATAAACCACTTTGTGTATACGGTGTATTAAAAACAGAACTCGGCTTGAAAATAAAAGACGAAATGTTGGAATGGTTAAATCCATTATATGACATAACTGAAGTAGACCAAGAACCTCCAGGAATCTTATTTGAATATCCTGCTATTAAGAAAACAGTCGAACTTTCTATTGAAAAAGACGAGCCTGTTTTATACATCCATACGAAAGGTGCAGCTAATCCAAATCATGACTGGTTTCAGCCACTTGTAAGAAAAATTTGGAAAGATAACTTTGGTAATAAAGAACTTATGGATAAAATCTATGATTATTCTAAGAATGTTCAAGAACCTGTAGTTACCTGTCTATTTACTGGAACTGGTCGTGAATGTTGGTTTAATGCATTTGTTGTAAATCCGATAGCTGCTAAAATAATGAATGAAAAACTTAAAGACCCTTCTAAGATAGTAGACCGTTATTATTATGAACGTATGTTTAGAGAAATGACGGAATTAAAAATCGTAAGTGTTTTAAGTAATTCCTGTAATTCAAGTTATGATATTTGTAGAGAAATTTTAAAATATAGATAGTTTGTGATAGTGCTTTAACGAAAATGAAAAGACACCTGATAAGGTTGCTTATATTCAACAACTCTTTGGAATAAATATTACATGAGCGAATTTTTAAATAAAAACGGAATTACTTTAGAATCTTATATGGATAAAGATACAGATGTAATCTGTGTCTTTGGTTGTCTTTTGACTGAGGCTGGAAAGAAGATAAAGGAAGAGATGCTACCTTGGATCTTAGAGAAATATGATTGTATAGTTGTTAATCAAGAAGCGCCTGGAAAATTGTTTGAATATCCAGCATTAAAAATGGCTAAGTCTATAAGTATGAACTATAATAAGCCAGTATTATATTTGCATACTAAAGGCGCTGCGCATTCCAAGAATGTTTATGATCAGACTAAATGCAGGCTTGTCTGGTATGATGAATTTATAAATCATTATGATGAATATCTTAGTCATATAAAGAATAATAAACCTCAGGTTCTTTGTCCTTTTACTGGCCGATGTCATACAACTATATTAAATGGATTTATAGCAACTACACCAGCGTGGCAGAATGTTATGATACCGCAACCGGTTGAACGATTTCGTTATGAACACATATTCAATAGTGTAGAAAATGTAGAAATGTTTGGACGCGTGATAAAGGACGCAAACATATCATATAGAGATGCTGGATTCATTAGAATGTTAAAATATATAAATAATTTTAAGTTATGAAACGATGCGTATTTACATATATTTTTGGAAAGAATCAGGAACTTTTGCGTGAACCAAAGGTTATTGATGATATTGAATACATTTGTGTTACAGACCAAAAAGACTTGAAATCTAAAGTTTGGAAAATTATTTATGATCCACTGCCAGCAATAGAATCTTTGCGTGATAAAGTAGCATTAGTGAAATTTAATCCATTTAAATACACTTCTGCTGAAAAAATACTAATTCATGATTCTAGTTTAAACTGTATAGCATCGTTACTTCCATTATTCGATAACGTAGCAAAATATGATATATGTTTAAAAAAGCATCCTTTACGCGATAATTTAGCAGAAGAATTGCCAAATTGGAAAGTTAGAGGATTAACTAACGAACAAATATCAACGTTTTATATGATGGCTCAAAAAGACAAAAAAGTATTAACTGATATACCATTATATGAGTGTTGTGTAATGTGTATTCATAATAATGAATTAACAAGAACATTGTTTAATTCATTACTTACACTAATGCGCATATTAGGTGTAAATGGTAATATGATAGTAACGCAACAATGCCCATTCGCGTATTTACTTGCAACATATTATAATACACTTCGTATAGGATACATAGATCAAAGTAAATACTTTATTAGATATTTTCATAACACAAATACTATTAATCACACATAATGGAGAATAACAATGGATTTACAAGAATATTGTTTATCATTTAAAAATAAAATTTTACAAAGATTTCCTAATACTAATTTAGAAAATCCGCAAACTTTTACAGATAAAATGCAGTGGTTAAAGCTGTATGATACCACTATGCTTAAAGCGTATTGTGCAGATAAAATTCATGTAAGAGATTATTGTAAAGATAAGATTGGAAAAGATTTGAGCATTCCAATTTTGGCTATATATGATACGCCAGAACAAATAGAATGGGATAAATTACCTGAAAAATTTGTCATTAAATGTAATCACGGTTCTGGCATGAACATCATTGTAGATGATAAGAAAAAGCTTGATAAAAACAATGCGTGTATAAAATTAAAACAGTGGCTTGCAACAAAATATGGGGATGGTCATTTATATGAATTGCATTATAATTTAATTACACCAAAAATTTTAATTGAAAAATATGAACTACTTGGCGGTGCAAGTTTAGCAGATTATAGATTTTGGTGTTTTAATGGTGAACCAAAATTCTTTTCAATAAATTTTGGTTTCGGTCATGGCGGTTTTAATTTTTATAGTTTTGATGGTAAATTGCTTCCCTATAATAATTTAAACTATCCTGCAGATTTTAATAGGAAAGACCAAATGCCAAAATCATTAAAAACAATGATAGAATACTCTGAAAAATTGTGCAAAGAATTCAAATTTGTTAGAGTAGATTTCTTTGAAATTGATGATGAACCAAAATTAGCAGAAATGACGTTTATGCATAATGGTGGTGATATTAAATGGTCAAATAAAGAGACAGATCTTGAATTAGGTAAAATGTTAAAATTGTAATAAAATAAATAGAGAATTATTCAAATAATTCTCTATTATTATTTAAAAATGGAAATATATTTTTATTTGCTAGCATAGCGCTTTTATAATGTATAATAAATTTATTTAATACTATTTTTTTAATTCGCCATTTATTTTTAATATCCATGTAAAATGAACAACCAGTATCATATTTATTTTCATGATTTTTATTAATTCTAGTTTTATCAAAATAATTAAGCTTATCTTTATTAAATTTTTCTACATTAATAAGACAAAAATATGGAAATAACCTATCTGGCGGTGTGCAGTCCCATCCAATTTCACCATAGCAATCAAAATCATTATTACAAAAATACAATAAAAAATCTTTTATTTCTGGTTTAAATAAAATATCGTTATCTACTAATAAACAATATTTGGTTTTAATTATATTTTTTAATGCATAATCGATTGCCCATGCATGTTGAACAGAACTTTTTATATTTTGGTTTGATAATTTATTTTTAAAATTATCAATAACTGTAAAACATGATTTAAGATTTTCATCTACAGGTATATTATTTCCATTATCAATAATAACAACTTCAGGCATTTTACCAATTTGTTTATAAAAAGATTTTAACATTATTCCGGTAAGAAGATTATTATTAAAAGAAACAGTTAAAATTGTAATATCATTTAAATTCATAAGTTTAAATCATCACCAGCATCTTCTTTTTGAATAGTATTTCGCATCCAATCAATATAACCATTTTTATTATAAATGTTATGTAATGGCATATATTCATCATGAGATTTCCAAATAGTTTTATTTTTTAAATAAGCTATTTTATTATTATTTTTAAATCTTAAAACTTCATAATATGCGTCATCACCAATTTTATAAATATCTAAATGTTTATTTTCTTGTAATTCTTTTATAAAATTATTTCCAAAACAATATGGATAATATAATGTTGAAGTTCCATTTGTATGTTTTGGTTGTTGTGCATTTATTGTACATATTTTTAGTTTATCTGTTAACCATAATTGATATAATTCTTCTGCATAATTACAAATATATATACAATCATCATCAGCACTAATTACTGGAATAGTTTTATATTTATCCATAGTAAATAGTATTTTCTTTAGTGATTTATAATTTTTATACACCCACAATACTTCAATAAGTTCATTGTCAGTAAATACTTTCAAGTTCTCAGGCAATTCATCCATCATTTTCGGAAATTCTTCTTCACTCAATACTAAGACAATATGAAAACCAGGGCACTGCTTCAATAGACTAAATAGCGTCTTTGATACTGTATTAATTCTTGCACGCCAAGAAGTCAGCGAGATGATTGCCTTCTCGCCGTTATATTTCTTACCAAATGATGGGTATGTTTCTCTAGTGTATTCTTCTCTCATAGACTAAATCTTAGAATATTTGTTAATCGCTTTCAGTTTCTTTTCTAGTTCTGCTTTGTTCATCTGTAGACTAATCTCGAAACTATCAACTCCTCTTCTGAACGCATCGACGAAATCACATGCTTTAGTCCAAGATTCTTCATCATATTCGGTGACGTCGATCCATTTGTAAGGAATGCTCAATTTTGTTACATTCTCGCCGAGTAAACTTTCTACGGAAACCGGTCTATAGAGCATCAATCTACCATGCTCTATCTTTGCGAACGGAAAACCGGTATCGAAAAAGTTCGCTTCGTCACCTTGAATGTCAAATGTACCTTCAAGTTCATTTAGTCTTCTTCTTGCTACATCTTCTTCGAAGTCCTCTACAAGAAAACCGTTATTCTTCAAAATCTGTTTCGCTTCGTCCAGGTTCATCGCTTCGTTCTTCATGTGTTTGAACATCTGAATTTCTCCTAAATGCTTTTCTGCCGCAGATTTCGACTTGTGCGAGCTGATTATACGTCCGGTCTTGTGCGAGACTATGCACCATTCGGCTTTCTCGCCCTTGCTGTTTCTGTGTCCTTTTTTGAATCTTACCATGTATTATTTATAATACTATATAAATATGAAACTCTTTAATACGAGACCGGTAATCAATGATTGTCGGTTTTCTTATAAATAATGCATGAATCTAAAAGAAGCATTAGTCGTTTTAAGTAATAATAATTACTTGACAGAGTTCCTGCAAGATACCAGGATGTTAAATTACGATAAAGTTCTTGTCCGTATTAACAAAGAATGCGGTACGGATTTTAAAAGAATACATGACGACCGTCCGACATTCTTGACAACAGATGTCGATAAGTTTGATAAAGAGTTATGTAATAAAATTGAAAAAATCGCGAATATTTACCATATGCATGCCAGATTCATAAAAGGATATGAAGGCGCCTATAACGATAACCTGCCTCAACCGAATATGACTTTATGTCTGGATAGCAGTTCGTCAAGAGAACCAGAAAGAATCTATAAGCCTATACATAATTTCCGACTATTTTTCCATGGAAGTCACGGTTCGCCTGATATAATAAAGAAAACTGGATTACGACCGAAAGAATGCTACGGTTTCGCTGGTGTAGAAGGTCCTGAACGTAGAGTATATTTGTCCAGCATGGATAAATGGAAAGATATATCTGACGATATTTCTATAGATGAATTGGCAGATAGAATCATGAACAGCTATGATAACGGTATTTTGGCAGAATATTGGTATCTAGTTAAATTGCCAAAAAATTTTCCAATAAAAAATGATCCGGAAGGGGTATACCCGGATGAACCGGATGACCAGCTTGACTGGGTTTATACGTTGCATGCCGTTCCGCCGCAGTATATTCTTTACCTTAATGGTGAAGGCGACTACCCGAAAGCTACCAAGGAAGACATAATTGAATTCATTACGAATCGGTAAATCCTTATAAATAATAAAAATAGGAGTTTCGAATGAATTTAATTGAGGCGAAGCAGGTTTTGAAGAATGCGGGTTACTATCTTGAAGAACAGGTCAATAGGCATCCGTTAAGATCTGAACATTTTGTTAAATATCTTAAGAAGTTACTTGATAATTATGGTTTTCATGAAAGGGAAAAGAATACTGACCCGGAACCAATGACATATCTTTATAATTACGATATGAACGTTACAAGATTTGAAATTTCCGAAAAGGGAGAATATGACGATGAAATCATGGTCAATATTCTTTACTCCGGTATTAGAACAGATGGTTCAGTCTATACAATCATCGCAAACGATACAAGTTATGATGGTGACAACATAGAAGACTTTAAGGCGGATTTGGACCAGGTTTTCGACGTTAAGGAAGTTAACTGAAAACATTTAATTTAATTTTAAAAATAAGGGCTGACAACAGTCCTTATTTTTATTATATTTATTTAATGCGGCTTCCAAAATGAGGAGATATTGAAATGACTAAAGAAGAAATTGAACAATATATTGACCTGGATAATAAGATTAAAAATCGTATTGTACAGATTAGTCATGCACTGCATGGTGTACATTCATCATCAATGAAAGCAATTGCACCAAATGTTACTCAATGTTTTTATTATAACGTATACGATAAAGAAGACTTTATAGAAAATTCTAATAATGACACTACATTGCATCTGGGAATGGACTGTTATGATAATGACGATACTTGGGTTTGCCGAATTGATAAAAACGTTTTATGTTTGACAGATGCGCAAATCAATGAAATCGTAGATTATGATAGGAAAGTCAAAGAAGAAGCAATCAAGCATCAGAAAGAAGCCGAAAAAGCAAGAGAAGAAACAAAGAAGAAAGAAAAAGAAAAGGATGAATACGAACTGTATCTCAAACTAAAGAAGAAGTTCGAGACTTAATGGCAATGTCCAAAACGAGGAATTAAAACACGGAACAGATTATTGATTTCCTGACATGAATAATACACACTACGCATCAGTCAACAAAAAGATAAAAGCCCGCATGGAGAATTGTTCCCACTGGTGTGAGTTCGATGACTATACTTTTACGCTTGAACACTGGTCCAATTATGATCACGCGACTGCATGGGTAAAGACTCGCGATAAAATGTGCAATGTCCTTTGGGAAGCACGCCTGACTTTCTACGACGGAGACAAAGAACCGCATGAAATGTTAATCGTATTCGACAAGACGTTATCGAAAACTTGCCTTAAAAGAAAACCCGTATATTTCTCTACGGTAGATAAGCTCCTGGATAAAATGGAAGAAAAAAGACAAGCGTTCGTAAAACGTCAGTTTAAGAAAGCCAAGAAACAGGAACTCAACGAAATTCTAACAGTTCTATAATAAACAATATTTTGGGTTTACGAAAACCCTTATTTTTATTATATTTAAGACATAACCAATAGGTATAGAATATGCAAAAAGATCCGAGACTGTGGCTGACTGCCACATACACTCCTGAACAGAAGAAGTTCTATTTCGAACATCGAGACGACTACAAGGACGTATCGACTGACGATATATACAAGAATATTCATCCGGACGATATTAGAGGCCGTATCATCAAGGAAACGCTTGATAAACGTTATAATCCGAACGGCGTATCTACCGAAGAAAAGGAGAATATGCCTTCGGCATATTACGAACCTGACGGATGTCCCTGGTGTGGTGGAGACCTGACGGAAGAAGACGAAACATATCATTGTTACTGTTGCGGGTATGACCATAAACTCGAACGAAATGATTATAAATGGGATGATGTCGACTAGGATTAATCGGATATGAATCTGAAGAAACTGTTAATCTTTATCTTTGTGTTGTTCTGTATGCCAATAAGAATAGCATTTTATTTTGTTTGTGCTTTTCTTGGCTGGAAATGTTGGAATGAACCGTTCTGGGAAAAACTTATTGAATGGTTAAAAAATGAATTTGAAATTTGGTTACACCTGATTAAAACATATAAAAATATGTAATTAAAGGAGTTAAAACTATGAAATACTATTTGGTATTTGAAGTGTATCACAACGATGCGGATGACCATAAACTCGAACGAAATGATTATAAATGGGATGATGTCGACAAGGATTAATCAGATATGAATATGCTGGAAAATATAAGAGATTCTATTGCCGAAACAATCGACAGTATGGAAAGTATTATATTTACCTTCCTGTTTATTCTTACATTGGCTTTTGGCTGTGTAACTATTCTTGCGCCGGTTCTTGCATGTCTTAAATATAACCAGACATATCTTTGGCTTCTGACCTATCTGGTCACTATTCCGCTCGACATTATTCTTGGAGTATTTATGGCCAGTTGGGCCGAGAAAGTAAGGTAAAACAAAAGGAGTTAAAACTATGAAATACTATTTGGTATTTGAAGTGTATCACAACGATGCGGATGACCACAATGATCCGTTGAATCTTCGTTATAAGATTGAAGTTCCGTTTCCAGTAATGATTGAGTGGGGGAACAATTACATTCATTGGCTGACCACGCAATGACCGATAGCGACTGGGAAATGATTTGCGATAAATTTGGTATCACCGATAAGATTGACGTAAGTCAACAGGAAATCGGTTCCGTGGCCTGTATTGCCGACAAGGAAGACGGAAGCGAACCAGAATATTGGGAATGGGCCATGGGGGGCGACAGTTACGGTTCTGATTGCGAGGAAACAGTAGGAACCGATATTATCCAGCAAACCTGGTCAGATGACGATTATCAATACTTGGATTAGAACTGGACACTTTAATAAAGGGTTGACGAGAGTCAGCCTTTTTTCTATATTCTGATATATGAAAAAGATTGATATGACTTCGGCTATTGCCACTGTTGAAACCGCATACGAAGAACTCCGCCAGACCGCTAAGGTTGTCCTGAAAGATTACCATCGCGTCAGTGTGACCGAAAACCATTATCGCGGAAAGTATTGTTTCCCGTTTTTTACACAGGGTTCTTACTATGTAGAACGCGATAACTATCGTACGAACGAACATTGTTTCATGCCTATGCCGTTGGATGACGACATGCGTAAGTTCGTCGAAGCACTCCGTAAGTTGGACCAGGCTGTTCGCCCACTGTTCAGTTGGGATATTCGAAGGGATTGTCCTCGTGAAGACGAAGGAAACGTTCTTGTAGACGAATGCGATGGTTTTTGCTATGTCGGTCATAATTATCGGAAAATTAAAGTCGGAAGTCGCAGGAAGTTCGGTGTACTGGTCGGAGTTATCTGTTATGGTGTCTATAAGGATGCATTCCTGGACGAAATCCTCGAAAAGATTAAGGAAACTGGAAAGCCGATTACAAAAACGGAATTTAGAAGTATTCAAGGATTCTCCCGGTAAGGAGTAAGTAATGAAACTGAAAGAACGTTTTCATTTTTCAAAGGACATATTTAAGGCCATATCTCAATTCGGGCTTTCGACATGGGCTACGCGGTTTTCTACGGAATTTTTTGGTGGTTTAGAACATTGTCCGAGGCTACTTCAGGTTTATAATATTGTTCCTGGAGACGATATTGAATATACCCCGTATGGACCGAGACCGGAAAAAGCCCGTATGTTTATGGAAGGTATAGCTTATCATCCTGGATTTGGTATCAAGGACAAGCCTTATACGTTGGGTAAGATTACTATCGCTCTTTCGATTATGGATGGTAAGTTTGACGATGTAGACAGTAAAAAGAAAGAGATAGAAGCTGCCGCTATTGAACGATGTACGGAATGTGCCAAGGAATTCGGTATTCCGTTAGTTATATCTGATAAAATAAGATTCGATTATTACAGACATGACTGGGATCCAAAGAACTATAAAACAAGTAACAAATAAAAAGTCGGCAAGGAATAAAACTTATGATGACATCTGTCATTTTTGTCACTTATGCACTTACCATTATCGGCTCAATAGTCTTAATCTTTGGCGTTGTTGCATTAAGCATATTTATCAGCAATAGAATCAGGAATAAATGCTGGCAAAGCGAAGATACAGGTGAGCTTATTGTGGGTATCATAGCTATATCTACGGGTATCGCACTGTACCAGTTCTCACCGGATGAAAATAAGCGAATCCAAATGTTCTTCAATATGAAGCCGAAGTGTCAGGAAGAAACCGTAAAATGTCTTAGCAGGCTGGCCGAATGGTATAAGGATTCGGCAGAATATAATGTTGTTCTCCCGTATAAAGACGAAACTAAAGCAATAGATTCGCTCAAGAACGAAATTAAGAAATATAAAAAGTGATAGGTCTAAAATGAATGGTTCAATACCAACAGGAGATATATTTATTTTATATGCATTCGCGTGTTTCTGTATAACTGGAATAATCAGTTGTACAGTTCGAAATTATCGAAAGAAAAAGATTGAAGCACTTCATCCGGTACCAGAAATTGAATATCGTAAACTAAAAACGGGACCTATCGTAAGAGGATAAAAATGGGAAAGTTGATAACATATCATGAATGGGCTGAACAGGCCGGATATAAAAGTAACAAAGAATGGACAAGACTTCCTGACGCCAGGAAAATGCTTCGTCGGCGTGATACACTGCTAGATAAAGGTCTAGATATAACAGATGAACAAAAACGTGAGCTTGAAGCTTACGATTCTTATTGGTTGTATGCGTTTGAATATGGATTTGATACTATCGATGAAGTAATCAAGTTTCAAGCCGGTTATTTTATGGCATTGTTCGATAAATCACTTCCTGAAACACAAAAGGCCATAAAAATGTTTGAGACTGACGAATATGAAAAACTCAACAGTCTAAGTAAATATATTACAGGCAAAAACTGGAAAACGAAATAAAAGAAGGAATTAATTTCCTTCTTTTTGTTTTAACCATTCTTTATATTCTTCGACAGTCATTACTCGTGTTTTGACCATCCCGTACCCTTTAAAATGCGGAACGCCGTTTTCGTCGAATTCCGTATTGCTTCCGATAACCCAAGGCTCGTCAGTCCAGAACTGAAGTTTCCTGAGGATCGGGTTTACAATACATTTTAACGGGCTTCTATGCATCCAGCAACCGCAATCTGGATCTTTCATATAATATCTATCTTTATTCATAATTATTACCTTTATGTCATATTTATGTGTTATAAATAATAAAAATAGGAGTTTTTATGAATATTAACGAAACAAATATCAATGGTCTTGAAGATGTATATAATTACATTCAGAAAGCATCAAAAGCACATGTTCAAAGCGGAAATCTGTCTTTGATTAAAAATTTGGTTTTAAAAGTCTTGGATTCGCTTAATAAGGGTAACTGTGACTATGACAGTGCCACTAATGCAATCGAAGACATTTTTAGTATCGGCCGCAGAGCAAACAAGTATCAGACCGTTCCTGAATCTATAAGGGTTGATAACGCATTGGAAATTTTAAAGGAAAACGGTTATCAAATCATTAAGGAAGCTGGTGCCAAATATACATTGCTTGATAAACATTCAGAATATGACGAAGATACTAACCCGTATGAAGTCGTTTATGGACCGGTTTCGTTAGCTGCAATGAAAATGTTTGTTAACCAGAATACAACAAAGACATTTGAGGAAATTCCATTAAATCCGACTCCAAGTGAAGAACCTGAAGAAGGATTTATTATCGTTAGCGATTAATAAAGATTCCATTACATTTAATAAAGGGTTGACGAAAGTCAGCCCTTTTTCTATATTGGTTTAAAAGGAACGGTTCAAATGAAGAATAAGATAACAGTCGACGATTTCAAGTATGTGATGACAAAGCATAAGGATCTGATTTTATTTCTTATTTCTGAAGACGAACTGAAATACGGTTCTCGCCATTGCGGCATATTGCCTGAATTGCCGGATATTGTCAGTATCAACATTTGGAATGAAGACCTCTATGGCGATACTTGGCTCGAATGGAAAAACGACATTGTAACCGAATATGAATATGACGGGCATTTTAACGATTATCGGCCGTTCAATACTTTCCATACAATAGAAGAACTTGACAGATGGATGTCCGACGGTTTCGTAAATGACCACAGGTTTGACTTGGAATTTGCTGACCAACCGCTCAAGGAACGTTATTTAAAGGATTAATATGTTACCTCTTTGGATTTATTCTGCGCAATTATCTTTTATGAATTCTGAAAACCCAGAATATTATACACTTATAGAACTAAAGGCTATCTAATGAAAGAACAAAAAATTATCGTAACTCCGGCATTTCATTCTGATTTTTATAAGTGTCAGGGTGCCGAAGAAAAAATCCAACCGCTTCTCGACGAAGGCTGGGAAATCGTAAAACTTACCTGTACCGGTAAATCCCAGGGCGATACTACAGTTGTCGCCTATCTATCTCGCGAAATTTCGAAAAGTCCTCGCTGTGAAGGTTGCGGAACTACTGAAGGCGTAAGAAGCAACGTATACGGTAAGAAATTGTGCGAAGATTGTATGGAAAATTACAATAAAATGATGAAAATCTTGGCCAATGGCGAATACGATAAGCTTAATACAGATACATCAAACAAATTCCACCTTAAGGATAAACAATGATTTGGATTTTAACATTACCGTTTTTGCTCTATATCGTAGGAGCTACTATCGCATGTTTCCAGCTTCATACGGAACCTATGCGAGAGCTTACTCCGGAAGAAGCAGCATTAGAAAAAGAAATGGAAGAAAACCTGACAGTATTCGAACTGTTCTGGACAGAACGGGGTTAAATAATTATGGAACAATTACCGGATTTCATTCAAGTACAAATTGACAAGACGGAAGAAAAGAAGGAAAAGAAACCTGTAAAGCAGGAATATCCTCAACTTCCTGATTTTATCGAAGCCCAACGCGATGAAAGGGTTGACGACTAATCGTCTTTTTTCTATATTATAAGCCATGAGAGAATCTAAGAAAGACAAAAGAGACCATAAGTACGGTAAGCTACACCGTAAGGACCGCCAGTTGCATGACGAGTTCAAGAAGAAAGCTAACGCTATCTGGCGTAAGTATCTCAAGGAATATGTAGATACCGGAAAGGTCGACCGTTATTCTGATGAAGCAACCAGGGCTTATTATAATGCTCGTAATGCCGCTTCTGATATTTACGAGAAGATTGAAGAACTCTGGAAGGAAAGCGGTCTCAACTGGAACGAAGGTACGGTAGAATTTTGCCGTTATCGTCATTATCACGGTTATTCCAATCAAGGTTATGTCCATGCGGATTTCATCAAAAAGCGTGATAAGGAAATTGAACGTATTGACCGCAAGGAAGTAATGGAAGATTAATTTTTAAAAGGTAACTTATGGCAGTACAAAGCAGTCATTTTAAAGTTTTGGTAGTTAGCACTTCTACATATACGGTGCAGTCAGTTTCTTCGGTCATCTATAATATAAAAGATGATAATCCGAATATCGCCTATGCAAACGGTTTTGGTCATATTGTTGATTTCGACTATCAGGAACTGCTTGATAAGGGATTCGCCTATGAACTCGATAATAAGGATAATTGCGTATTCATAGTTAATTCTTATCTCTTTACGAAACTCTGTGAAGCTTTTGGTTCTGAAAATGCCAAAAAGGTAGTAGCTAACGCATTTACAAGAATTGACTGGGTTGACGCTCTCAATAGTGAAAAGTCTTCTCAGGTCTTATTGAATTTTTTCGGAGCGTCGATATACTATATGGCTCATAAGGTTGACGACCTTAAGAAAGAACTCAATTCTGAACTTGTGCATACTGACCATTTTACACTTAACCTGGATAACTAATGATTAAGACCGTTTTTGAACGCGATCCGGTACCTATTACAGGAATGCCGGAAGCTTTGGACTATGTGTCCTCATTCCAACAGGCAGAATTCGAAGAAAGACTCCT
>OCTX012224619.1_pt1 | contig 29526 bp, 19 predicted proteins | sample 1539691 | NCBI WGS metagenome assembly OCTX01 (sample SAMN02144231, study PRJEB22623) | gut metagenome | biome: sheep rumen | host: Ovis aries | place: New Zealand
AATTGACGGTAATACCGCCCGCAGCCGGTCTTGAAGCCCCTGATGATACCACTTAGTCCGCAGCTTAGAGGCTCGCTGATGTAAAGGATGCCATGCAGATGGTCGGGCATCATTTGAAGCTCGAATATTTTGACCTCAGGATGGTAGGTTGGTATGTTCCACCATTCATCTCTGACGGCGCTGCCCAGAGGGGTCAATTCTATACGGGGGTCGTTGCTGTTGCCATAGACACGGCCAAACAAGTTCTTGCGTCCTTCAACGGTAAGCGTCACCATGTAAATTCCACGCCTGGTGTAGTCGTGTCCCACAAAGCGCCGTTTCATAGATGGAATCTTTTCGCCGGCAAAGGCTTTTCGCTTCTCGTAGGTGTCCTTGTCCATATCTGCAAAGATAACTACTTTTTCTCATATTCGCAACTTTTCCGCACTTTTTTCACCCAAATGCGTTTTTATTCCCAAAGATTTTACTATCTTTGACTTCGTCTTAGATACTTTCGCTCGAAAATAAAAAGAAAAACAGTTTTTTCTTTGTATTTTGCTCGCTTATTCGTATCTTTGCAATTGGTTCGGGGAGAAATCCGGACTAATAGAAAGCATTCGCTATTATTTCGCGTTCAGCCAAAAGCGTAGGAAACTTATTGGGAATAAAAAACGCAACGAGATAATACGTGAGGAGGTGTCGTAATGGGCATCACCACCATCAAATGATAGGAATGCATTACACTTAGGTGTGGTGCATACTTGTAAGATGGTCGGGGTTCCCTTCCTACGCTACCTCGAAGCTGAACGCAAAAGGTGCATCACACTTTTTTGCGTCTTGGCGTGATTGATAGTCGATGCTGACGTAACTTAAAACTATCAATCGAGAAATGGCAAATACAAATTTGGCAAATGCGAAGACTGCGAAGAACGACGAGTTCTACACACAATATGCGGATATTCAGAAGGAAATCAATGCCTATCTGGATTATGACCCAAATGTATTTCGTGGTAAGACGGTGCTGCTGCCTTGTGACGACCCTGAGTGGAGTAACTTCACCAAGTTCTTTGCTCAGAACTTTGAACTGTTGGGATTGAATAAACTCATCTCCACCAGTTATGCACCAGAAAGCAAGAAGTACAAGATGCCATACCAGCCTACACTCTTTGAGACGCAGCAACCTTACTTCAATCCAGACAAGAGCAAGACACACGGCAAGATTTTCGTGCTTGAACGTGATGTGACAGGTGACAACCGAATTAATATTGACGATTTGCAATGGCAGTATCTGGAGGGTGATGGAGATTTTCGTAGCAAGGAGATTCGGAAATTGCGAGACGAGGCAGATATAATTGTGACTAACCCACCGTTCTCACTGTTTAGGGAGTTCCTCGCATGGATAATGGAAGCAAACAAGAAGTTCATCATTATAGGTAATATGAATGCTATCACATATCGTGAAGTATTCCCACTTCTTCAAAAGAACATTGCCTGGCTTGGGGCAACAGGATTTGTTACTGATATGGTATTTGGTGTTCCTGAAGGCACTTTGGTTAAAGAGAGTGATAAGAAAAAAGCAGAGCGCTTAGGCTATATTGGGAATTATACTCGTTTAGGAAATTCTTGCTGGTACACAAATATAGATCATGGGCGACGACATCAGCCCTTAAAATTAATGTCTATGGCTGATAATTTTAAACATAGCAAGCATAAAGATATTAGGGAGAATAAACAATATCAACACTATGACAATTTTGACGCTATTGATGTACCTTATACAGATGCTATACCTAATGATTATAATGGAGTGATGGGAGTTCCTATATCATTCATGGATAAATATTGTCCAGAACAGTTTGATATTGTATGGAGAGGTGGTGACATTGAATGGTGTGAGACAGAATGTAATTTTTATACTCCGCCGTCAAAAGATCGAGCTGCATTTTATAAGAAGCAAGATAAGACGTGGCGTATTCAAAATCCTTATGTTTTAGATGCACAAGGAAATGCCATAGTAGTTTATCAAAGAATACTAATCCGCAAAAAGCAATCATAATGAAGACAGAACTGAAAATCTACACCGTTGAACAGATATGCGACGGGTTTGAATATAACGAACTGGAGGGCAAAGGCCTTCATGGATTATCAGGCCAGTTGACTATCCAGCCTGCCTACCAGCGTAACTACATCTATGCCGACGGCAAACGCGACGTGGCTGTGATAGAATCGGTACTGAAAGGCTATCCATTGGGACTAATCTATTTTAACCGAAACAAAGATTTTGGTCCTACGGAAACAGAACTTGAAGTGCTCGATGGTCAGCAGCGTATTACGTCACTTGGTCGTTTTGTAAAAAACAAGTTTGCTGTAAAGATAAACGGCCTGGAACAGATATTCGACGGACTGGATGATGGACTTCAGCAGAAGATTCTCAAGACGAAACTATTGGTTTATATCTGCGAAGGCGAAGGTGAACATGCAGAGGAAGAAATCAAGGAATGGTTTAAGACTATCAACATTGCCGGCATTCCGCTCAATCGCCAGGAGGAGCTGAATGCTATCTACAGCGGACCCTTTGTCACGAAATGCAAGGAAGAGTTTTCAAATTCTCAGAATGCCAACATTCAGAAATGGGAATCGTATGTAAAGGGTCCCGCTAATCGTCAGCAGTTCTTGGCAACAGCTCTTGAATGGGTGAGCAAAGGCAATGTAGATGGTTACATTTCCGCCCATCGTCGTGATGAGAACATCAACGAAATTAAGACCTACTTCAACACGGTCATAGACTGGGCAGATAGCAAGTTCGATGATGTGTATGACGAAATGCAAGGTTTGAACTGGGGTGAACTATATGAGCGTTTCCATCACTTACCCTTGAATCACTCTGAATTGTCGGCAAAGGTTCTGGAACTGATGCATGATGACTTTGTGACTAATCGTCGGGGCATCTTTGAATATGTGCTTGGTGGTTGTCAAGACACAAAGCTCTTGAACGTTCGTTTGTTCGACAAACCCACCATGCGCAAAGTCTATCAGCAGCAGACTGATAAAGCTAAAGCAGAGGGTATCAGTAATTGTCCATACTGTGCAGAAGGACATGAAGCCAATAAGCACCGTATCTGGAAAATGGAAGAAATGGATGCCGACCACGTGACCGCTTGGAGCAAGGGCGGTGCAACGAGTATCGAGAATTGTCAGATGTTATGCAAAACTCATAACAGGATGAAAGGGAATAGATAACCAACAAAATAATGAAATTATGAAAAAAGTATTATTTACGTTTATAATGATTTTGGCCACACAATTAGTTTATGCTCAAGCAGTTGAAAACCTTGGATCGTGGGAGCGCACCACGACTGAGGCTGACGAGCTAAAGGGTGAAGAAGCGTCAGATGTTCTAATTTATACCGTAGCAGGTATGGGTGATTTTGTTTTCTGGGGCTTTGATGAATTTCAATTCCGTCTTATTAGTAGTGAAGCTCAATTTGATACAAATATTGAGTATGGATATATTAGTAGTTCTACAGGAGTTACAATTAATGTTGGAATATATACCAAAGAAGGAAAATTAGTAGAGAAATTTAAAATGTGGCTTGACAAAGAAGACAATCGGGCTAATCGTTTTTTACGTACTCGTAATGCTGGAACTATGTCAAATCCTGTTGGGCAAAAGGGTAAAGTCAAGAAGATTTTTAAAGCTCTTAAATCAGGTAGTGGTCAAAAGGTTCGCATAGTGGCACCTCGTTATAACACAACAGACTTTGACATAACTATAACTCCAATCGATTAGCTCCTATTTATGGCACGAGGTAAAGTAATAACGACGCATTTGCGTACAGGCGACCCTAACGGGATTCGCACCGTATTCATCAGCAACAAGATTTGCGAGATGATTGTGTTCCCCAAGTCGGAATTTGATGCGGTGAGCAAGATGGAAGAGAGTTCGCGCCCTGCACTCTACATCCTGCTGGGTGAGGACGAGAACGGCAGCGCACAGGCATACATCGGAGAATCGACCAATGGCGTGAAGCGTATCTATAACCACAAATCGCATAAGTTGTTTTGGAACAAATGTCTCATGTTTGTGGCCAAGGACGAGAGCATCAATAAGGCTGACGTGCAATATCTGGAGCGCAAGGCCATTGACCTGGCTACGGATTGCTCACAGTATGGTGTGATGAATGAGCAGTCGGGCAAGGAAATCTCGCTGTCGAACTACCAGATAGACATCATGGAAGAGTTCTTCGATGATGTACGTCTGTTGGCATCGTTCATTGGCTGTCCCATCTTCGAAAAGCAGGAAAAGATGAAGATGAAGAACGGTGAGAACTTGTTTCATATCAAAGTCCGTGACGCTAAAGCTCATGCCATCTTCAACGAGACCGACCACTCGATGCGTATTCTGAAGGGCAGTCTGCTGCCGCAAAGCACGGTACCCTCGTATAGGGATGGCGAGAAGCGTAATGCCATCATAGCTGCCATGTCGAAGCCTACCAAGGACGGTTTCTGGGAGTTGCAGCAAGACTATGTGCTGGCCAGTCCCAGCACGGCAGCCAGTTATTGTTCAGGTCGCAGCACCAACGGATGGGAGCACTGGATCAACGATGCAGGACAGTCGCTGGACGAATTGTATAGGAGCGAGTGAATTTTAATTATTGCAAAATTGACTTCGTCGATAATGCCAACGCTCGGCATAATTGATGCAAGCATCATTTTGCACTCACTTATTGCATTATTGCATTGCATTGATTTTTCTCGATAACATAGTGGGGGCGACAGTGGAACCTACCATTATTCTATTCGGAATATTATTAACAATATTTAGTGAAAATAGTGGCGGAAATGTTTGGTGGTTTCAAGTATTTTTAGTACCTTTGTAAACAAGAAAGGCAGGAGAGTCCTGACCTGGATTTTGTTTAATTTAATACCATGAAAAAATGAGTAAAATTATTTACGAAGTTTACAAGAACGACATCAAGGACTCAGAGTCTGTGATGTATGGGAAGTACTACGCTCGTCTGAAGAGTGTCGAGACCATGACGCTGCCTAAGATGGCTAAGCACATTTCGGAGCATGGAAGCGTGTTCACCGAGGATGTTGTGGAGGGCGTGATGAAGAAGGTCAAGTCGTGTCTGATTGAACAGCTGCTGGACTCCAAGAAGGTGAAGGTGAATGGGCTCGGCACGTTCTACCTGACGGCTGAGTGCCAGAAGGGCGGTGCCGACAAGGAGGAGGACTTCAATGTGAAGGAGCACTTGAAGGCGCTGCACATCCGCTTCCTGCCCGACCAGACGGCTGAGGACAATCTGTCGAGCCGCGAGTTCATCAAGAAGGCAGAGTTCGTCAATGTCAAGTCGCTGTTGAAGTCTGACGAAGAGGGTTCTACCTCAGGCACCAATCCAAGCGGCGGCGGCAATGCCCCGGGACCCAGTGACGAAGAGTGATTTAAAGTTCATAGTTCATAGTTAATATGAAACATGAATTAGTAAGAAAAACCAATGAATTAAAAGCAGATACGAAAAATATCTGCTTTTTTGTTGTCAGGCTTTGTTCATGGCCTGTTCTAACCCTAACGTCTGCAGATATTCCGACTACCATACGTTTGGTATATCTGCCTATTTGGTCATCCCCTTCATGCTGAGCGATATGCGGTGACGGCGAAGATCGACCTCGATGACACGGACGCGGACGTGCTGGTGGAGGCGAACCACTTGCGTGGGGTCGCTCACGTATTTATCGGCTAATTGCGAGATATGCACCAAGCCGTCCTGATGGACACCGATGTCAACGAAGGCTCCGAAGTTGGTGATGTTGGTCACGATGCCAGGCAACTCCATTCCCTCGTGCAAATCTTCCATCGTCTGGACGGAAGCATCGAACTCAAACTCCTCAATCTGCTGACGAGGGTCGCGCCCGGGTTTCTCCAACTCTTTCATGATGTCCGTCAGTGTGGGCAGTCCGATGGTGTCTGTCACATAGTTGCGGATGTCAATCTCGGAGCGTTTCTCCTTATTATTAATAAGGTCGTCAACACTGCAATGCTGGTCTTTCGCCATCAGTTCCACCACGCCATAGCTCTCAGGATGCACCGCACTGTTGTCGAGTGGATTCTTAGCTCCGGGAATGCGGAGGAATCCTGCACATTGCTGGAAAGCAGCAGGACCCAGTCGGGGCACTTTCTTCAGTTGGGAACGGCTGGTGAACGCTCCGTTCTCCTTGCGATATTCCACGATATTCTTTGCCAGTACGGGACCGAGTCCGCTGACGTACATCAGCAGATGTTGCGAGGCGGTGTTCAGATTGACGCCCACCTGATTGACACAACTCTCTACGGTCTGGTCGAGCGAGTGCTTGAGTTTCGTCTGGTCCACATCATGCTGATACTGCCCCACGCCAATGCTCTTGGGGTCAATCTTTACGAGTTCCGCCAAGGGGTCCATCAACCGCCGTCCGATGCTGACGGCACCACGCACGGTGACGTCCTCGTCAGGAAACTCCTCGCGAGCCGTCGCTGAGGCAGAATAGACGGAGGCTCCGTCTTCGCTGACGACGAAGAGCCTCACCCCCGACCCCTCTCCAGTAGGCGAGGGGAGTGATTGGATACAATCCTCCACGAAACTCTTGGTCTCACGGCTGGCAGTGCCGTTGCCGATGGCAATCGCTTCGATGTGGTAGTCGCCTATCATCTGTTGCAGATGCACCGTAGCCTGTGCACGATGATTGATGGGAGGATGAGGGAAAATGGCCTCGTGATGCAGTAGATTGCCCTGAGCGTCCAAGCATACCACCTTACAGCCCGTGCGGAAACCCGGGTCGATGCCCATCACGCGCTTTTGTCCTAACGGGGCGCCTAACAGCAATTGGCGCAGATTCTCCGTAAACACCTTGATGGCTTCCTCGTCGGCACGTTCCTTGCTGAGATTGGAAAACTCCGTTTCAATAGAAGGGCAGAGCAGTCGCTTGTAGCCATCCTCCACGGCTTCGGCTACCAAGCGCTGACAGGCACCGTTGCCACGCACATAATTGCGCTGCAACCGCTGTACGGCATCATCGTCGTCGATGGTGATACTCACTCGCAGGATGCCTTCGTTTTCGCCTCGGCGCATCGCTAACAGACGGTGGGATGAGCAACGCTTCAGCGGTTCTTCCCAATCGAAATAGTCGGAATACTTGGCAGCCTCATCCGTATCCTTCTTGGCTTTCACCACTTTGGAAACGATGAAAGCCTCACGGCGGAAAGCGGCCCGCACCTGATTGCGACTGCGCTCATCCTCGCTCACCTGTTCGGCAATGATATCCTGGGCGCCTTGGAGGGCTTGTTTTGCGTCGATGATATCGCCGCATATGAAACGCTTGGCAGCGATTTCGGGGCGCGGCTCGCGTTGCAGGAGCAGCAGTTGGGCAAGGGGCTCTAAGCCTTGTTCGCGTGCTATTTGGGCACGGGTGCGACGTTTGGGTTTATAGGGCAGGTAAATGTCCTCCAGGACGGTTGACTCCCAACAGTCGTTGATACGCTTCTCGAGGTCGGCAGTCATCTTACCCAGTTCGGTGATGGTCTTAATGACTGTGTCTTTGCGTTTGGCAATCTCCTGAAGTACTGCCAACCGATTGCTGATGGACGTAATCTGCACTTCGTCCAATCCTCCTGTGCGCTCCTTTCTGTAGCGCGAAATGAAGGGGATGGTACAGCCCTCGTCAAGCAGCTTTAAAGTATTCTCGACAGCGTGGTCGGAAAGATGCAGTTCGTTGGCAATCAGTTGGGTAAATATCTTTAAATGTTCCATAATCATGATGTTTATGGGTACAAAAGTAAGGAAAAAAAGCGAGAATAGCATCATTTGGAAACTAATTAATATTAATTTATTTTGCATTTCAGTGGATTTGTGCTACCTTTGCATGCTCAAAATAAGACTTATGATTACTGTTGAAGGACTATGTGTTGAATTCAGTGCCAAGCCATTGTTCACCAATGCCAGTTTTGTGGTGAACGACCGCGACCGTATTGCCTTGGTGGGCAAGAACGGAGCAGGCAAATCGACACTGCTTAAGATATTATGTGGTATGCAGCATCCGACGAGTGGGGTGGTGAGCATACCTAATGACACAACGATTGGATATTTGCCGCAGGTGATGAATCTGCAAGACGATACGACGGTGAGGGAAGAGGCTCAGAAGGCTTTTTCGGCTGTTCGGGCGATGAAGGCACGTATCGACCAGATGAATCAGCAATTGGCTGAGCGTACTGACTATGAGAGCGATGACTATCTGGCACTGGTGGAACGCTTCACGCAGGAGCACGAGCGCTACCTGATGATGGGGGCAGACAACTATGAGGCAGAGATAGAACGCACGCTGGTTGGCTTGGGTTTCGAACGGACGGATTTAGAACGTCCTACCAGTGAATTCTCAGGCGGATGGCGCATGCGTATAGAATTGGCTAAGATATTGTTGCAGAAGCCTGATGTGCTGTTGCTCGACGAGCCTACCAACCATCTGGACATTGAGTCGATACAATGGTTGGAACAATTCTTGGCTCAAAGTGCCAAGGCGGTGGTATTGGTCAGTCACGACCGTGCTTTTATCAATAATGTGTCGAATCGCACGTTGGAAATATCCTGTGGGCATATCATCGACTATAAGGTGAAGTACGACGAATACGTGGTGCTTCGCAAGGAGCGCCGCGAACAGCAACAGCGTGCCTACGAGAACCAGCAGAAGGAAATAGCCGATATGCGCCAGTTTATCGAGCGTTTCCGCTATCAGGCTACCAAGGCTGTGCAGGTGCAACAGAAAATCAAGCAGTTGGAGAAGATAGTACCCATTGAGATTGACGAGGTGGACAACTCGGCTATGCATCTGAAATTCCCGCCCTGTCTGCGCAGTGGTGACTATCCTGTGATTTGCGAGGACGTCAGGAAGGCTTACGGCGAACACACGGTGTTCTCGCAGGTGAACTTGACGATTAAGCGAGGCGAGAAAGTGGCCTTCGTGGGTAAGAACGGTGAGGGTAAGTCAACACTCGTGAAATGTATTATGGGAGAGATTCCGTTTGAAGGAAATCTGAAGATAGGACACAACATCCAGATAGGATATTTCGCTCAGAATCAAGCCCAGCTTCTCGACGAGTCGCTAACCGTTTTCCAAACAATTGATCATGTGGCGAAAGGAGAGATTCGCCTGAAAATCAAGAATATATTAGGTGCATTCATGTTTGGTGGCGAGGCCTCGGATAAGTTCGTGAGAGTGCTGAGCGGAGGCGAACGCAGCCGACTGGCGATGATACGTCTGTTGTTGGAACCCGTAAACCTGTTGATACTCGACGAGCCCACCAACCATTTGGATATGGCATCGAAGGATGTGCTGAAGGAAGCCATCAAGGCATTCGACGGTACAGCCATCATCGTGAGCCACGACCGTGAGTTCCTGGACGGGCTGGTGACAAAGGTCTATGAGTTCGGTGGAGGCCGCGTCAGGGAACATTTGGGCGGTATCTATGACTTCTTGCAATCGAAACAGATAAGCGAACTCAACGAACTGGGGAAGGAACAAAACATTCCCAAGGTGGGAATATCCGATGAAGTGCCAGCTAAATCCGTGTCGTATGCCGAACGGAAGGATCAACAGAAGAAACTGCGTAAGGCAGAGCGTGCTGTGGAGGATTCTGAACGCAAGATCAATGATATGGAACGTAGGCTGAAAGAGCTTGACGAACTGCTGATGAACCCAGCGAATGCTTCGGATATGGAACTCGTGACCGAGTACACTTCTATCAAGAAAGCCCTCGACGAAGAAGTGGAGCGATGGGAAAAACTATCGGAAGAATTGGAACAACTAACATAAATAATAACAATGAAAATCAAGAAAGTAATGATGATGATGATGGTGTCATCAATGTCGTTAACGACAATGGCGCAAGCGCCAATGAAATCAGGTGTTGATTTGACAGACTTGAATCAGAATGTCAAACCAGGTGACGACTTTTACGACTATGCTTGTGGTGGCTGGATGAAGAAGAACCCACTGCCTGCAGCCTATTCGCGCTACGGCAGTTTCGACCGTCTGGCTGAGGATAACAACAAGCGTATCAACGGTATTCTGAAGGAGTTGCAGGAGAATAGCTATCCGAATGGCTCTGTAGAGCAGAAGCTGAGCGACCTCTACAAGCTGGCTATGGACTCCGCCCGCAGGGAGCAGGAAGGGTTGGCACCGGCTATGGGTATGATTCAGAAAATGGAGGCAGCCAAGACTGTTCAGCAGCTGTTCGCCATCCAGTTGGAAATGATGCCTTACGGCGATTCAGAGTTCTTTGGTGCCTATATGGGTGCCGACGAGAAGAATGCTTCACAGAACATCCTGAACATCAATCAGGGTGGGCTGACGCTGGGACAGAAAGATTACTATCTGGAAACCGACGAGGCTACGACCAAGATTCGTGAGGCATATAAGAAACACATCGTACGCATGTTCCAACTCTTCGGTTTCAAGAAAGGAGCTGCTGAAAAGAAGATGAAGAATATCTTCAAGGTAGAGTTGGCATTGGCTAAGGTTTCCAAGTCGCGCACTGAACTGCGTGACCCCATTGCCAACTATAACAAGATGACGCTGAAGGAATTTGACTCAAAGTATCCTCACTTCCAGTTGGAGAAGCAGATGAATGCCAAAGGCATTGCCTCACAGTACATTCAGGAGCTGGTAGTAGGACAGCCCGACTTCATGGCAGGTGCCGACCAGATTTTTGCTAAAATCACTCCGGCTGAGTATCGCGACTATATGGAGTGGGGTATTGTTACGAGCGCTGCCGGCCTCTTGAACAATGAGGTGCGTGCAGCCAACTTCGATTTCTTCGGCAAGGTGATGTCAGGTCGTAAGGAAGACCATCCCCTGTGGCGTCGCGCTACCAGTCAGGTGCAGGGCGTGATGGGCGAGGCTCTGGGTAAGATATACGTTTCCAAATACTTCCCGGCATCTTCCAAGGAACGCATGAAGACCCTCGTGGAGAATCTTCGTATAGCCCTCGGTGAGCGTATCGCTGCCCAGGATTGGATGGACGATTCAACCAAAGTGAATGCGCTGTTGAAGTTGAATACTTTCTATGTGAAGATAGGTTATCCTGACCGTTGGACCGATATGTCGGACTTGAAGATTGATGCGAAAAAGTCTTACTATGAGAATATGCAGAATTGCTACCGTTTCTGGACGAAGTGGAACATTGACCACACAGCTGGTAAACCCGTTGACCGTGACGATTGGTACATGACACCACAGACGGTGAATGCCTACTATAATCCAACTACGAACGAAATCTGCTTTCCCGCTGGTATCCTGCAAGTTCCATTCTTCGATCCAACTGCCGACGATGCCTTCAACTATGGTGCTATCGGTGTAGTTATCGGTCATGAAATGACCCACGGATTCGACGACCAGGGACGCCAGTATGATAAGGATGGAAACATGCACGACTGGTGGACGGTTTCTGATGGAAAGAACTTTACAGAACGTACGGATAAATATGCTGACTTCTTCTCGGCTATCAAAGTGCTGCCCGACCTGAATGGAAACGGCAGACTGACACTGGGCGAAAATCTGGCCGACCACGGAGGTCTGCAGGTGGCTTGGTATGCGTATAAGAATGCTACGAAGAATGTGAAATTACCTGTTGTCGATGGGCTGACAGCCGACCAGCGCTTCTTCTTGGCTTATGCAGGCGTATGGGCAGGGAATATTACGGAAGCTGAAATCCGTAATCGCACCAAGAGTGACCCCCATTCTTTGGGACGTTGGCGTGTCAATGGAGCACTTCCACACATCGATATGTGGTATGAAGCATTCGGTGTCAAGGAGGGCGACAAAATGTACATTCCAAAGGAAAAACGCCTCTCTTTATGGTAAAATAACCACGAAAATAGGAAAAAATGCCGTCGTAAATGTAAATTTACGGCGGTTTTTTGTTGCTTTTAAGAAATTATTACTATATTTGCACCTAATTAATGCTATCCTAAAAAATAATGGTAAACGATAACGCTCAAGATACAGAAAGAACTCAGAGGACCTTCCGCCCTCAGGAGTTTGCCCGAGAAAAGGAACTCGTTAGGGAAAACGAGCCCCTGCAACCCATGATGCAACAACAGCAGCAACAACAGCAGGCTGGTGGTAAGCAATGCCCCTTTTGTGGGGCTATCAATGACCCGGAAGCCATGTTCTGCGCTCAGTGCGGTCAACCTATCAGCAAGTCGTCGTGTCCTTTCTGCGGTTCGGAAGTTGACCCAGATGCTGATTTCTGTGAAGCCTGTCATCACTACATCCGAAAGGATGTCTGTTCGTATTGCGGTGCCCACCTTTCGGGCAATGAAGCCTACTGTCCTGAATGTGGCAGTCCACGTGGCGGATTGGTGTGTCCTACCTGTCATACGATGAACGATTTCGCATTTTGCAAGCAGTGTGGTACGGCATTGACGGCTGAAGCCAAAGAATTGGTGAAGGAACTGCAGAAGAATCCCGATTATAAGGAACTGCTGGAGGCTGTCCAGGAATATTCGCAACTGGAGAGCTCGTTGCCTTACAATTCTGAGCGTGATATCGTTCGCGAGCAGATGAATATGAAGTTGCGCGAGCGTTTGCTGACTTTGTTGGCAAAGGACCAGGGAGTGGAACATCCTGTCATTCCGAAGGTTGAAACCAAGCGCATGACCAAAGAAGAGTTGGAGGAGAAGAAATCGGAGAAGATTAAGAAGCTCTCAGCCATTCTCGACCGATTGGCCGTGCCGCCAACATCTTCGCCCGTTCAGGCACGCAATTATGCGATGGCAAGTAAGCCTATGGGCGTTCGCTTGGCGTGGGTGTGCAACTTCAAACATGCGTTGCACAGCAGTCCTTGTGGATGTGCCAAACCCCATCTGGGCGGAAAGTGGGTAGTGTTAGGAAAGAATAGTACTGCAGAAATTAAAGACGATAAATAATGGATCAAACCATAAGAACCATACGGACACCGGAACAAAACAATTCGACCATCAGAGTTGCTCCTGCAGCTGGAGACAAGACCTACAGACCTGGCTCTTCGGAGTCGGTTCAGTCGAATGCTTCGAATGATTTTATCATCAAGGGAAAAGTTTACCATTGCATCAAGTGCCTGAGCGACAATTCTGGCGAAGCACAGGTGTTCTTGGTTGAGAGCGACGGTCAACAGTTGGTGTTGAAAATCTACTATCCGAATTTTACTATCAAGAAGACGCTTTTGCGAATCATCCAGAGTTTCGGAATGGAGACCATCGTGAAGATTTATGATTATGGTAAAACCTATGTTGACGGTAAGAATCGCGATTATGAACTGATGGAATATCTGCGTGGAGGTACGCTTAACGACTACGATTTGGATAATGATTTCAATCAGTTCCGCCGTATAGCTTTGCAGGCAGCAGCATCGCTGGCTTATTGCCACAACAGCAATATTATTCACAAGGACATCAAGCCCAGCAACTTCTTCTTCCGTGACGAGAATCATCAGGAGTTGGTGTTAGGCGATTTCGGAATCTCCAGCGTTCTGGACGGTGACGAACGGGTACACAAGACTACTCAGGCCCGTACGCCTGTGTACGCAGCTCCAGAAATGTATAACGACGTGATAGACGGTGAGGTGGAAATCACCCCTTCGGTCGATTACTATTCCTTAGGTATTACGCTGATGACGCTTTGGCTGGGAGAAAATCCGCTGAGCCAGAACGAGCGCGTGATGATGCGTAAGAAGAACGAGGGGCGTCTGCCTCGTATTAACGAATTGCCTGATCGTGTGAAAATGATTGTGCAGGGATTGACGGCTGTCAATCCGCAGAATCGTTGGAAGTACGAACAGGTGGAGCGTTGGTTCTTGGGTGAAAATGTGGATGTGGATATTTCATCGCCCATACTGAAGTATCGCAGTTTTATCGTTGACCCGGAAAAGAATCTGGTAGCAGACAATGTTCACGAACTGATACCGTTGTTGCTCGATAATGAGCGTCTGGCTATTAACTATTTGTATAATGGTCGTATAGCAGGATGGTTGGAGCAGTGCGGAAATGTGAAACTCAGTTCGGTTGTAAAAGATATTGTGGTCAATCGCTATCCTGCCGATCAGCATGCAGGTTTGATGGCTTCCATCTATGTGATGGAGCCGACTTACCCCTATAAGGACTTACACGGCAATCAGTGCGACGACCTTCACAGTGTCAGTATTTCCGTGCTTAGCTATCAGGAGGAATACGCTATAGCCTTGCAGAATCCTAACGATACGTTGTTCCTCTATCTGGAATCGCATTCTAAAGCCGACATCAACCGTCTGCGCAGCTATTTCTCAGAGAAGGAATTCGAAGGACGTGTGGCCATTTTGCGATTGGTTTATGAGATAGACAAGGATATTCCGTTCTTGAACCAGTATCCTTCATCGTCGTTGCAGGAGATTGTTCATGCGTTTGGTAATGAAGATCTTCCTGAGGATGCTTGGATATCTCTGAGTGACGGACGCCTACTGTCATGGATGTATTGCCACGAAGACCGTATGGCGTGTGAGGCGTTGCGTATCTTGACTAATGGACAGAAGTCAACGAAATCGTTGGGTTACAAGGTCCTGTATAATATTGATAGAGATGCAGCCTTTGACTTGCGCGAGGCTGATACCCCCTATCGCGTAGGTGTGTTGCTGAGCCAGATGATGAAAGAATGGCAGCGACTGCCTGAAAAAGAGTTTAATGAAAAGATTAAGGACTTCTCCGACCCCAACGGGCGCTTTGCCTATTTTGCCCAGTTGCATGGCTGGTTCGAGCAGTTGAACCATTGCCGTGCCTGCTTCAATCTGAAGAGTCCTGAGAATACCGATCGTTTAGGAGTCTATGACTTGCGTACAGCTGCTTATCGCTTCTGTCGCATACTGGGTGCTCGTCCAACCTATTTATTGGAAGACGGGCTGGAACTTGTTGATGGACTGGCCGTTGACAAGATAGGTAGAAACGCTCAGCTGGCTGCCGAACTTAAAAACGGCTCATTGAGCCAGTGGCTTTCCATCTTCTATCATGAGGATCCGGAGAAGGATTTCAGTGAGACCTACAGTTATGAACGTTGCCTGGAACGTTGGATATTGACGTTGGGTGAGATAGATCCCAAACAGCCATATTTCAAACGATTCGGCACAGCTAAGGAAGAGACAGCCGCAAAATATTCGGAAGTGCGCCAGCGCTACTATAAGGCCAAAAATAAGGAAAAAACTTGGCGTATGGTGTTCTATTCGCTTTGCGGATTGTGGGCCTTATTATTAATAATATGTGGTGTTAGTGGGCGCGACTATCTGTTGCAGCATCCAGGAATGTCCATCGTGCTATCTCTTGGTGGTATGTCGGCTTTAATAATAGGTACACGCGCTTATTTTAAAGGTTATGGTTTCGTATTGTCATGCCTGTGGGGATTACTGGGAGTGATATTATCCTGGATACCTGTATTCATATTAAAATATGTCAATGGCTCTATGCCTGGTATGTTCGTACCTGCCATACTCTTGTTGACGGCTGTATATATGGCAATATGTCATTTTACCGATTTCCGTTCAGACACTAATAGTGAGAATCTGTTGATTTCAGAGGTGATGGATGACGATGTGAAGTCAACCCTTCTGGAACCTCTGTACTATACTTTCAAGGAGCGAAAATTCAAGTTTAAGGGCTCTAACTTCGGCTTGCTCGATGATGTGACTAATCAGATACGTTCATTGAGTGGCGAGTCTGTCCTGCATTATATCTTATGGTCAGCCCTCGTAGGAATCTTGTTGATGGAGTTAATTGTATTCAGTCCCAAACTGTTGAATGTGAATAATCCTAATCTTGACAGTTGGAAGCTGAACCCGTCAGCAGTAGTTAAACAATTACAAAAGGACGTTGAGTAATATGGTATGTGAGCATTGTCATAAAGAAAACCGTTCGATAGCGAAGTTCTGTAAGTGGTGCGGCAAGCCGCTCATCTCGCAGAATGTATTAGACAAACTGGTTGGTCTTGAGGATGTGAAGAAACAACTCAAGACAGTTGTCGATACCTATACTTATCTGCATTCGCGTAAAGATATCATGAAGGTGCGTCTGAGTGTGAATGCCATCATTATCGGTGAAACGGGTACGGGTAAAACGGCATTGTCAGAAGTAATCCGTGATTATTTCTATCAGCATAAGATTATCGATAAGCCCAAGTTGACGATGGTTGACGCCGTAGATTATCAGCGTTTTGTTGATAAATGGGATGATAATATCAAAAAGTCAAAAGATGGTATTCTCTTCTTCGATAATGTTCAGAAACTATTGCCTGACCGTTATTCCAATCAGGTGAACCCGCTTGATAAGCTCTTTGTTGAGATGGATAAATGGGACGATAATCCCATTGTGATTATTTCCGGTCTGCCAAAGGGCTTGGATGATTTCTTGGTAAACAACCCAGCGGCTCAGAACCGTTTCAAGTACATTTTCCGACTGCCCACTCCAAGTTATAACGAATTGTGTGAAGTATGTAAGCAGGAATTACGCACGAAATACGGTATTGCTGCCTATACACCTGAGGCTGATCATAAATTGGAACGCTATTTCCAATATCAGGTAAAAATCAAGGACGACACCTTTGGCTACCGCCATTTGGCAGTGAAGACGGCTGAGGATATCTTTACTTCGTTTATCAGTCGTGGCGCCGATGCAACGATGATAGAGGAGAGCGATATCAACGGCTATGTACCAGAGGAGCGTTCACTGGACGACATCCTCAGCGATCTTGACCAGTATATCGGAATGGATCAGGTCAAGAAAGCGGTTCGTGAGATTGCATATAGCGTACAGAATAGTGTTCAGCGCGCACAACGTGGATTGGGCGAGCAGCAGAAAGCTGGAATCCATATCGTTCTGACAGGTAACCCAGGTACAGGTAAAACAACTATTGCCCGAAAACTGGGCGAGATACTGGAGGCTATTGGTTATTTGGACAGTGGTCATGTGGTAGAGTGCGATCGTGCCAAGATGGTAAGTCCCTATCAGGGTGAGACACCTAAGGTCGTTGACCGTCTGTGCGACAAGGCTATGGGAGGTATCCTCTTCGTCGATGAGGCTTACACCTTAGCACCAGTCAGTCAAGGTGGTGATCGAGATAATCAGGGCGCTCAGGCTTTGGAACAGTTGATGAAGCGCATGGAGGACGATCGTGGAAAGTTCGTGGTGATAGCAGCAGGCTATCGTACGGAGATGGAGAATCTCTTCCGTATCAACCCTGGTGTGCGCAGTCGATTCAGCTATTTTCTGAATATTGACGACTATAATCCTGACGAGCTTTACCAGATTATGCTGGTATTTGCCAAGCAGAAAAAATATGTGTTTGCTCCAGATGCAGAGGAGTTGACTCGCAAGATGATTACAGAGATGTATGATTCTCGTGACAAAGACTTTGCCAACGGCCGTACGATGCGTCAGTTATTTGACAAGATTACTGCCAAGCAGGCAGAACGTCTGCAGAAGGAGGATATGTCGACGAAGACTAACGAGGAATTGATGACCATCACACAGGAGGATATTCCATACGAGGCACCAAAAGCTGTCGACTACACTGAGTGTCTTGCAAAGCTCAACGGTATGGTTGGATTGGCTGCCGTCAAGCAGGAAATTTCCAATCTTGCAGCCTTCCTCAATTTGCAGATACGTCGTGGAGAAACCAATACTTTCCAAGGGAAACACTACGTCTTTACGGGTAATCCTGGAACAGGTAAGACGACGGTGGCACGCATTATGGCAGATGTCTTCCGTACATTGGGTATCTTGTCACGTGGTCAGTTGGTGGAGGCCGATCGTAGTAAATTGGTTTCAGGCTATTCAGGTCAGACAGCTATCAAGACCAATCAGTTGATTGATTCTGCGATGGGTGGTGTACTCTTCATCGACGAGGCATATACTTTGAAGTCTGGTGACAATGATTCCTTTGGAGGTGAAGCTATCGATACATTGCTGAAGCGATTGGAAGACGACCGTGGTAAGTTCATCTGTATTGTTGCTGGTTATACAGACCAAATGCATGACTTCATCGACACCAACCCAGGTCTGAAGAGTCGTTTCACACAGACGATTCATTTTGATGATTACACACCGGATGAGTTGACTGAAATCTTCGTGAATCTTGCAAAGGGCAAGAACTTTACCGTTGACGACGCTACTCGTGATGCTGTGCATCGTCAGTTTGAGCAGTTGTATCTGCGTCGCGACAAGAATTTCGGCAATGCCCGTGAAGCTCGTCGTATCTTTGATGCTGCTGTAGAGAAACAGAGTCAGCGCTTGATGGCAGAAGTGAACAATCCCGACTTCAAGGACGAGGATATGTATCGTATCACCGAGGCCGATCTCGCCGTTCAGCAGAGCGAGAAAGCTCGTCCTCTTGATGAGGTACTCAACGAACTTGACGAGTTTATCGGTATGCGTTCTGTTAAGAATATGATTCGTCGTCTGGCTGTACAGAGCATGTTCATGAAGCAGCGAGCTGCGATGGGTGCCGGTAAGGTACAGCAAATGGCTATGAACTTTATACTGACTGGTAATCCTGGTACAGGTAAGACTTCTATTGCCCGTAAGATGGGAGAAGTGCTGCAAAGTATGGAAATCTTACCAACCAGTCGTGTCATAGAAGCCAGCCGAGCCACCTTGGTAGGTAAGTATATGGGTGAGACTCCGAAGATTGTGAATAATATGTGTGACAAAGCGATGGGTGGTATTCTGTTTATCGACGAGGCATATACGCTTTCTTCAGAGAACGACCAGTATGGTAAAGAAGCTATTGATACTTTGATGAAGCGCATGGAGGATGATCGCGGAAAGTTCGTGGTCATTGCCGCTGGCTATCAGAAGGAAATGGAAGAGTTTATGAATGTAAATCCAGGTCTTGCCAGTCGCTTTACACATAAGATGCATATCGAAGACTATAACGAAGACGAACTCTTGGCAATCTACAAGAAGATGGCTGCCAAGGATAACTATACGTTATCGCCAGCAGCAGAATTCAAGTTGATGGATTTGATTTGCCGCAAGGTTGTCAGCAAGAGTAATTCTTTCGGAAATGCTCGTGAGATGCGTAACATGCTTGATGAAACCATTCAGCAGTTGTCTGTTCGTGTCAGTGCGTTGCCTCAGAACGAGGTAACTCAAGAGACCTACCAGATGATTTTGCCAGAAGATATAAAAGATGAGTTATGATTATATGTCCAAGTTGTAAGGAAGAAATAGAGGAACAGTCATGCTATTGCGACCAATGCGGTCAGGCGTTGATGTATTGTTCTAATTGCGGTCGTGTTGGAACAGGGCGGCGTTGTACTCATTGTGGTGGTTTGATGGAACCTCCTGGAGGCGAACAACAGTCGAGCCAGCCCGGCAGTCATGTCACAGCAGCAGAAATTAGTCGAACGTTTGCAACTGCCCGTGAAACCAATAACGGGTTGCCTCCTGCTGATGTCCAGATAAAGGGTATTCCTACGTTAACCTTATATAATCCTTCGCTGAACATCCGTATGGTTGGAATTAACGGGGCTATCATTGGTCGCAAACAGGGACCTTACCAACAATTATTTGTAGGTAATATGTATGTGTCGAGTGTGCATGCCCAGTTGATTTACAAACCCGATTCAGGTTGGTGCATTATTGACAAGCATTCGTCGAATGGCACAAAATTGAATGATCGTGACTTATTGCCCGATATTCCGATGTCTATCAAGAGTGGTGATATCGTTTCGTTGGCGAACATTAACCTGCAGGTGAGTGTCAACTGACCTGTGAATTATGTATTTAGAGATTGTATTAATAAATTGTTATGAGTAGAATAGTCTTAACGGCAGCAAGCCGTGTGGGATGTGTGAGAAGTAATAATGAAGATATGGTGCTTGCCTACGACAAATTCGTGCGTAGTGAAGCTTATCATACAGAAGTGATGACAGAGAATGTTGATCGGTTTGTGATTGCCCTTGCCGATGGTATGGGTGGACATCGGGCTGGTGAGGTTGCCAGTGCTGACACGCTGGCTAATCTGCATTTTTTCATCAACGACCTTCCCAAAGGTTTGTCTGTCAGTGAATTTAATGAGATGATGGTGGTTTGGCTTGAATCCGTCAATCAAATGATTGCTTCGAAAGGGCATGTCGATCCATCTATGGCAGAAATGGGTACTACATTAGTAGGAGTCGCCTTTTTTAATAAGAAGTATTATTGGATGAATTGTGGTGACAGTCGTCTCTATCGTTTGCGCCAAGGCAAGATGACCCAAATATCGACAGACCATTCCCTAAACACCATCCAAGGTGAGAAACGTCACTCCAATGTCATTACGAATTGTATCGGAGCAGGTTGTAAGAATTCCTATCTGGATCTGTACGAGTTTACTGACGATTTCCTTTCAGGCGATGTCTATTTGCTGTGTTCTGATGGTTTGAGTGATATGATTTCCGATGCTGAAATAGAGAGTCTGCTGATTGAGGGCGCCTCTGCCAATCGCCTTTGTGAGGCTGCTATTGAGGCAGGTGGCTACGACAATGTATCTGCATGTGTGTTTTCTGTTATGTAAATTGAGATTATGCCTTTAAGATTACCAGATAGATTACCAGCTATTGACTTGCTGAAGCAAGAGAATATTTTCGTGATGGATGATTCTCGTGCTCACATGCAGGATATCCGTCCGTTGAAAATTGTCATCCTCAACCTGATGCCGTTGAAGATAACTACAGAGACGGACTTGATTCGTTTGCTTTCCAATACCCCTTTGCAATTGGAAATCAGTTTTATGAAACTTCGCAGTCATACCCCGAAGAATACCCCCATTGAACATATGATGATGTTCTATCGTGACTTTTCGCAGATGCGCAATGAGAAGTTTGATGGTATGATTATAACAGGAGCTCCTGTCGAGACATTGGACTATGAAGATGTCACGTATTGGGATGAGATGACAGAGATATTCACTTGGGCACGTAGCCACGTAACAAGTACCTTGTATATATGTTGGGCAGCTCAGGCAGGACTGTATTATCATTATGGAATTCCTAAGTATCCGTTGGATAAGAAGATGTTTGGTATTTTCCCACAGATTCCTTTGGAGCCCCAGTTGCCCATCTTCCGTGGTTTTGACGATATGTTCCAGATGCCGCATAGCAGGCATACAGAATTGCATCGCGAGGATATTCTTGCGAATCCCAATCTCTCACTGATAGCAGAATCACCTGACTGTGGTGTCAGCATTGTGATGGCTCGTGCTGGGCGTGAGTTCTTTATTACAGGGCATTTAGAGTATGCTCCTAATACGCTCGATAAAGAATATAAGCGCGATAAAGACATCCGTGACGATGTTGAGATGCCCAAGAATTATTATATTGACGACGACCCATCCAAGGGACCAATGGTAACCTGGCGTGCTCATGCTAATCTGCTTTATAGCAACTGGATTAACTATTACGTTTATCAGGAAACTCCTTACGATATTAACAAGATTGAATGATAGCGCTCGAATTGCTTGCACCAGCCAAGGATATCGCATGTGGAAAGGCTGCGATTGACCATGGCGCTGATGCTGTCTATATAGGGGCTCAGCGTTTTGGTGCTCGTGCAGCTGCAGGCAATAGTGTGGATGATATCCGTGAATTGTGTGACTATGCCCGTCCGTTTGGAGTGAAGGTGTATGTCACGGTGAATACGATTCTTTATGATGACGAACTGGAAGCAACCGAGCAACTGATTCGTCAATTGTACGACGTTGGTGTTGCTGCAATATTGGTACAGGATATGGGTATCCTGCAGATGCAACTTCCGCCCATAGTGCTTCATGCTTCTACGCAGACGGATAATCGTACAGCCGATAAAGTAAGATGGTTGCAACAGTTAGGCTTTCGTAGGGTGGTGTTGGCTCGCGAACTATCTGTCGATGAAATCAGCCATATTCACCAGCAAGTGCCCGACATGCCTTTGGAGGTATTTGTCCATGGTGCTTTATGCGTGAGCTATAGTGGTTTGTGCTATGCGTCTCAATATTGTTTCGGACGCTCCGCCAATCGTGGACAGTGTGCTCAGTTCTGCCGGATGAAGTTCGATTTGCTGGATGCTGAGGGCAGGGAATTAGAACATCAGCGCTATTTGTTGTCACTCAAGGATATGAATCAGAGTCAGCATCTTGAAGAACTGATACAGGCAGGTGCCACCTCTTTTAAAATTGAGGGCAGACTAAAGGATATCAACTATGTAAAGAATGTTGTCTCAGCCTATAGTCAACAGTTAGATGCCTTCATCGGCAAACATGCCGATCTGTATTGTCGTGCATCGAAAGGACATTGCGTCTATTCGTTTACCCCCAACCTTCAGAAGACTTTCAATAGAGGGTTTACTACTTATTTCCTGCATGGTCGCCAACCAGACATCTTTTCACCAGACACGCCCAAGGCTATGGGCGAGTATGTTGGTTACGTCAAAGAGATGCGTCGCGATTCGTTTACAGTTGCAGGCACTGCCTCTTTTGCCAATGGTGATGGCCTATGCTATATAAATAAGGTACGCGCGTTAGAAGGCTTCCGTGTTAATCGTGCCGAAGGCAACAGACTCTTCCCACAACAGATGCCGGCAAATCTACGTGCAGGAATGGCGCTCTATCGTAATAATGATCAAGAATTGGAACGTCGGTTGGCTCACAAAAGCAGTGAACGCAAGATCCCCTTGGTGATGAAGTTGGAACCATCGGTTGATGGATTCGCTTTGTCAGTAGGAGATGTGGTGGTTACTATTTCTTGTGAACATCAGCAGGCAGAGAAGCCTCAGCGTGAAAACATCATTCGTCAACTTTCCAAATTGGGAGGGACTCCTTACGAGTGTAGTGGGGTGGATATGGCTGAAGATTTCAACTATTTTATCCCCAGTAGTCTGTTGGCAGACCTGCGGCGCAGGCTCATCTCCAGTATGTCTTTGGCGCACTCTCAGTCCGTTCCTGTCGGACTCTCAGTCCGTTCCCGTAGGACTTCCAGTCCGCTCCCTTCGGATTATTCCGCGCCTTACTTCTATAATATTGCCAATCGTTTGGCAGCTGATTTCTATGGTGCAGACCCTTCAGCCTACGAACTGAAAGGCGGTCAAGGGCCCTTGATGCAGTGTCGCCATTGTTTGCGTTATGCCTTGGGAGCCTGTCAGAAACATGGTGGAAAGAAGCCCGAATGGCGCGAACCGCTTTTTCTCCGTTTAGGTGACGGACGCCGTTTCCGTTTGGAGTTTGATTGTAGTCATTGTCAAATGAATGTGTATGCAGCGGATTAGGGGTTATATCATATTGATCTTTGCATTTCTGCTGACGGCCTGTTATAATAACGGTCCGCAAACGCCCGATGCATGGGACCTGACAGAGAAGCAACTTGACTCCATCTCTTTTTCAACCACTCATCACTATTCGCAAAACTATAATTTTGTAGTCAAATCTAAGAGTCTGCCTTTATCTGACCAACCAGGCAATCTGGCTTTCGATACCATTTATGTGATGAGGGGTGAACAGCTGGTAGTAGCTGATATCCAGACCATTTCTACAGATTCGATAGATTCCATTTGGGTGAAAGTAGCCCGCGACCAATTGACACAAGGTTGGATACGGGAAAGCGAGATGTTGGAAGGCGTGTCGCCTGATGATTCCATTTCGCAATTCATCGATTTCTTCTCCAATACCCATTTGCTGATTTTTATGGCCTTTCTTATCGTGGTGACCGTAGCCTATGGCCTTTATCGTCTGAATCGGCGTAATGCCTATATCGTGCATTTCAATGATATCGACTCTTTCTATCCCACACTGCTGTGTCTTATGGTAGCATCGTCGGCAACACTCTATGCGTCCATTCAAATGTTCGGAGCTGAGTCGTGGCGTCATTTCTACTACCATCCATCGCTCAACCCCTTTGCGCTTCCCTGGCATTTGGCACTGTTTGTAGCCTCCGTTTGGGCCATTATCATCATTGCTGTAGCTGCAGTCGATGATGTGTTACACCATCTGTCTGGTGCCGATGCGCTACTCTATATAGGTGGATTAGCTGGCGTGTGTGCTGTTGATTATGTAGTGTTTAGCGTTTCCACCTTATATTATATAGGTTATCCCTTGTTATTAGCCTATGTTGTTTTTGCCCTTTATCGTTATATCCACGAAGTGCACTACCGCTTTACGTGTGGAAATTGTGGAGCTTTGCTTTCCAAAAAGGGCCGTTGCCCGCATTGTGGAGCGATGAACGTATGAAAATCCACATAAATAGGGATTGCATAATTTTGCAGAAAGCATTACCTTTGCACCCGATTATGAAACAGAACAGTAAATTTTTGATGATGGGGCTGTTTTCTGTCATGCCCCTAATGTCGCAAGCCATTGAGGTGAGCGACTCTTCTCGCGTTGTTGATCTCGACGAAGTGATAGTTATTTCCCAGCCAAAAGAGCAGGTACGCCTTCGTTTACAACCCGTGAGCAGTAGCGTTTTTGGCAATGAGCAAATGCAACAGTTGACCGTCCACAATCTGAGCCAACTGTCCCAGTATGTGCCTTCGTTTGTCATGCCGTCTTATGGTTCGCGTCTCACTTCGTCAGTTTATGTACGTGGTATCGGTTCGCGTGTCAACAGTCCGGCAATGGGAGTGTATTATGACAACATCCCCTTGATGTCGAAATCGGCCTTCAATAACCACTTCTATATGTTAGACCGTGTGGATGTATTGCGTGGACCGCAGGGAACACTCTATGGCCAGAATACAGAAGGCGGTTTGGTGCGCATCTATTCCAAAGATCCTATGAATTATCAGGGTACTGACATCCGTTTAGGTATCGGCACTGGTCTCTATTCTAATGTCGAGGTGGCTCACTATCATCGGCCCAGCGAGCAGCTGGCGTTTAGTGCAGCAGGTTTCTACAGCGGACTGAAGGGATTCTTCAATAATCAGAATTTTTCAGAGAAGAACGACAAAACCAACGAGGCTGGTGGCAAACTGCGCTTGATTTTCCAGCCTAATATGAAGTTGAAGTTCGATTGGACAGTCGACTATCAGTATGTCAATCAGAATGGTTTCGGATATGGCGAGTTCCAGCCGATAGAGTCTGGTGCCCCGTTTCCTTATAACCTTGATGTCGCTGATCCTGCAACAACCATCATGAATGGTTATAAGCGCAATATGTTGAATACAGGTCTTACTGTCGGCTACAACACCGAGAAGTTTCTCTTCACGTCAACCACCAGCTATCAGTTCCTGCAGGACTACATGCTGATGGATCAGGATTATATTACACCCGACTATTTGCGTCTTGAACAGCGTCAGAAGATGAATGCGCTGACACAGGAATTCGTACTTCGTTCTCACGACAAGAGCCGTTGGCAACATACGACGGGACTCTTTGCTTCCTATCAGTGGCTTCACACCGATGCTCCTGTATTCTTCGGTGAAGCCATTACAAAACCTATCGGCGACGGCATCACTGCTGCGATGAAAAATGCCATGTATCAAGGCATGTATCGTAGCATGCTTGAACAGATGACTCAGCAGATGGTGGCCGACATGATGGCCAAGGGAATGCCTGAGGCTGCTGCTCAGGCTGCTGCTGCCCAGGCTGCTCCAGCTGCAGCCGAGAAAGCGGCTACGGCTGCCATCGAGAAAGCAGGCATCAATATGAGTGCGGAGATGGGGGTACCAGAGACATTTAAGACTCCCACTCTGAACTTCTCCGTCTTCCACGAGTCCAACTTCCTGCTCACCGACCGCCTGAAGTTCACAGTCGGATTGCGTTTCAATGTTGACAAGGTGAAGGTTGAGTATGATGCGCTGGCGTATATGAATATGTCAGGTGGAACGGCCGAGCGTCAAGCAACCTATCATCTGACATCGCATATCGCAGACAGCCGTCAAAAGACCTACGTTCAGCTGTTGCCCAAAATAGCGCTGACCTATAGCTTGCCCGAAAACGTGGGTAATATCTATGCCCTCGTGTCGAAAGGCTATCGTGCTGGCGGCTACAATATCCAGATGTTTAGCGAGGTGCTTCAGAGCGACCTCAATGCCAATCGCAACAATGCTATGCGTGGCGATTATGACGTAGAGCATACAACACAAGACTACGATAATATCACAGAAACCATCTCCTACAAGCCCGAGGAGTCTTGGAACTTTGAACTGGGCACCCATCTCAACCTCTTCGACAGCAAGGTGCAGGCCGATCTCTCTGTATTCTACATGAAGATAAGGAATCAGCAGATTTCCGTCATGTCACCACTCTACAACTACGGACGAATCATGACAAATGCCGGCAAGAGCCATTCCTGCGGCTTGGAGGCAACGCTGCGCGGACGTGCCTTCGACAATGCGCTCGACTGGAACGTGTCCTACAGCTTCACCAATGCCAAGTTCGACGAGTATGAAGCCAATACCAGCAATATGGTAATGGAGGTGGTGTCGTATAAAGACAATTATGTTCCCTTCGTACCCAAGCACATGCTCAGTCTCGTGGCCGACTATCACTTCGGCAAGTTTACCTTAGGTGCCAACCTCTCCAGTCTGGGTAAGACTTGGTGGGACGATGCCAATACCTTCGCCCAGAAGTTCTATGCTGTTCTTGGAGCACATGCCGACTACGACTTCGGTCCTGTCCTGATCTCCGTATGGGGTCGCAATCTTACCGATACGAAATACAATACTTTTGCTATCTCAAGCAGTGCAGCCGGCGGTGCCCGCTACTTTGCTCAGCGAGGCAATCCGATACAAGTAGGAATGGATGTACTAATTCATTTCTAAGAACAAAATAAAAAACTAAACTCAACCATTTTTGTTAATAACGTTAAAATTAACGGAAATATTTAACTAAAAGACTTCTTCATATCGTGAAAAGCATTATCTTTGCTTCCGATATGAAGAAGTCTACTATTTGGATCATAGCCATCATCATGGGATTCGCTTTTGTGGGTCTGCTTTATCTTCAGTTTTCCTATGTTGAGGAAATGGTGAAGATGAAGAAAGAGCAGTTCGACGAGAGTGTGAATCGCAGTCTGTATCAGGCGTCGCGTAATCTGGAGCTGAACGAGACTCAGCGCTATCTTGAGAAAGATGTTCAAGCTACGGAGCGTCGTGCCTATAGTCAGGATTCTATGATGGTCGATGGTCTCGACGGGTCCATCCGTCACTCCCATCAGTTTGCTGTTGCTGCCGATGACGGCACCGTATATTCTTCCTTCCAGTTGAAGACCTTCGAGATGAAGCCATCTTCCATTCCCAAGGCCATGATACTACGCAAGGACAAGAGTTCACTTTCTGAAGCGGCTAAGTCGATGCAGGAAATAGTGCGCCAGCGTTATGTCTATCAGAAAGCACTGCTTGATGAGGTAGTTTATAACATACTCTATACAGCCAGCGACAAACCCCTCAAGGAGCGTGTTAATTTCCGCATGCTCGATCAGGACATTCGTGCCGAACTGATGAATAACGGAGTTAATATTCCCTATCATTTCACCGTTTCTACCACCGACGGCCGTGAAGTCTATCGTTGTCCTGACTATACGGAAGAGGGCGAGAAATATAGCTATACGCAGTTGCTCTTCGAGCGAACAGCCTCCCAGTCGAAAATGGGCGTGGTGAAGATTCATTTCCCTGATATGAGCAGTTACATCTTCTCGTCTGTACGCTTCATGATTCCCTCTTTGGCCTTCACGATGGTATTGCTCATTACGTTTATTTTCACCATTGTGCTGATTTTCCGCCAGAAGCGTTATACCGAAATTAAGAACGACTTCATCAATAACATGACCCACGAGTTGAAAACACCTATAGCCTCCATCTCGTTGGCTGCCCAGATGATGAACGATGACAGTGTGGTCAAGAATGAAAAGATGACCAAGCATTTGGGTGGGGTTATTGCCGACGAGTCAAAGCGCCTTCGCTTCCTCGTTGAGAAAGTGCTCCAGATGTCTATGTTCGACAAGAAAAGCGTGGTGTTCAAAAAGAAGCAGCTCGACCTCAATGAAATGGTTGAGAATATATCCTCCACCTTTACCTTGCGTGTGGAACATACCGGTGGCAAGATATATACCCAGATAGAGGCGATAGAATCAGGTATTTACGTTGACGAGGTGCATTTCCAAAACGCTATCACCAATCTGATGGATAACGCCGTGAAATACCGCAAGCCTGATGAAGCGTTGGATATTTATATCCGTACCTGGAACGAGCACGATCGCCTGCTGCTCAGTATCCGCGATACAGGGCAGGGTATCAAGAAGGAGAATCAGAAGAAGATTTTCGATAAATTCTATCGCGTGCATACAGGTAACAAGCACGATGTCAAGGGCTTCGGACTCGGATTGGCTTATGTCAAGAAAGTCATCGACCTCCATCAGGGCGAAATCAAGTGTGAGAGCGATCTGGGTAAGGGCACCAAGTTTACTATCTCGTTGCCTATCATGAAAGAGAATCAAGAGTAAGATAATAAAATATTAACACATTAAACAATATTGATTATGGACGAAAAACTGAAAATTCTTCTTTGCGAAGACGATGAGAACCTCGGAATGCTGTTGCGTGAATACTTGGCAGCAAAAGGTTACATGGCTGAACTTTGTCCTGACGGAGAGGCAGGCTACAAAGCTTTTCTGAAGACGAAGTTTGATATCTGTGTTCTTGACGTGATGATGCCAAAGAAAGACGGCTTTACGTTGGCACAGGAGATTCGTGGCGCGAATGCGGAAATTCCCATCATTTTCCTCACCGCTAAGACTCTGAAGGAGGACATTCTTGAAGGCTTTAAGATTGGTGCCGACGACTATATCACCAAACCGTTCTCTATGGAGGAACTCGTATTCCGTATTGAGGCCATCCTGCGTCGCGTACGTGGTAAGAAGAATAAGGAAAGCTCCGTTTATCACATCGGTCGCTTCACTTTCGATACCCAGAAACAGCTGCTTACCATTGGCGACAAGCAGACCAAGTTGACCACCAAGGAGAACGAACTACTGGCTCTGCTCTGCTCTCATGCCAACGAGATTCTGCAGCGCGACTTTGCCTTGAAGACCATCTGGATTGACGATAACTATTTCAATGCCCGTTCTATGGATGTTTACATCACCAAGTTGCGTAAGCACCTGAAGGACGACGACCAGATTGAGATTATCAACATCCACGGTAAGGGCTATAAGCTCATCTCGCCAGAGAAAGAGTAATCTTACATTATTATATAATAAACGCCCCGATGCTTCTATATGAGCATCGGGGCGTTGATATTATGTGAATGTTTGGGTTGTTCTTTATACAATACCCTGGCTCATCATAGCGCTGGCCACCTTCATGAAGCCTGCAACGTTGGCACCCTTCACGTAGTTAATGTAACCATCAGCCTGTGTACCATACTTCACGCAGTTCTCGTGAATATCGTTCATGATGCGCTTCAGATAGTTGTCAACCTCCTCAGCAGTCCAGCTCAGACGCTCAGAGTTCTGCGACATCTCCAGACCAGATACTGATACACCACCAGCATTTGAAGCCTTACCAGGAGCATACAACA
>OCTX014532104.1_pt1 | contig 29520 bp, 25 predicted proteins | sample 1539691 | NCBI WGS metagenome assembly OCTX01 (sample SAMN02144231, study PRJEB22623) | gut metagenome | biome: sheep rumen | host: Ovis aries | place: New Zealand
GGCTTTCACGAGATCGCCTTCATGCACGTCCAGCTTGGGCGTGACACCGGCGAAATGGTCGGGCACAATATGAAAGACCTCCGGACGGCGCACGCTACCGAGCTGCTCTGCAGCAGGTCCCTCAAAAGGAATGTCCAAACCACGTTTCAGTTTGATTGTTTGCATAAAATTAGTTAATTAATTATTTTTTTTTGTTGATTATCAGCGGATAATATTTCCCAGTGTGTTGTATTGGTAATCTCCTTTAACGATACGAACGGTACCGGATTCGATTACTTTAGTAGCTTTGGGTGCTTCGTTTTGGGTTTGCTCTACCGTTGTTGGGGTCTCTTGTTCCGCCCGGTATGCTTCCAGTTCGGCTTTGGCGGCCATCACCAGGTCATGGAACTGGGGATAGTTCATCGCGATGGAGAAAGCGATCGTGCCTAATTGCCAACCGGCAGAGAGGTCTGTATTCCAGTGAGCACCCACAATCAAACGACACTCCATCCATTCGTCCATCATCTTTTTAATCTGTAGCGCATGACCAGGGTCGATATACATCATACACATACCGAACAGACCCGCAAAATAGCCGTGCCCGGAAGGGTAGGAGGTGGCATCTGTCAGTTTCTTTTTATTTGAATTGCCGTACCATTCTCCGAAGTAGTAATACGGACGTGTACGTGTACGCCAGGTGGTGTTAGCCTCCTTCATTAGCCCGCAGAGTGTATGCAAGGCATTGATATTCGGGAATTCGGCTAAATTGGGAGTCTTGGTAGCCGTGTATCTGTTGGGTCCTTGTCGTGTCCATGTGACATCGATAAACGGTGCGTTCATGACGGAATCAGCCGCCAGACGATAGAGCGCGAAATAATATTGTTCATTCAGTTTCGCCCAAATGGAATCCCAGCGGTCGCCGTTAGTATCGTAGCTGTCATGTGCTGCATTTTTGTATTGGTAATACTTGGTGGAATCATCCAGCCAGATGAGCGAACCTACTGCGGGCGGGGCCGGAAGGAAGAACTGACCGCTCGGGAGTGCTGCTGCAAGTTCGGAATCTAATGTTGTTATCTGCGCGTGAACGCCGCAGAAGAAAGAGGTAAGAAAGAAAATCAGAGTAACTGTTTTTTTCATTAAGCGTTAATTTTACAAAATAGGCTGCAAAATTACAAAAAAGATTTCATATGTGCAAGCGCGCGCGTTCTTTTTTAACAAAAATATCAAATTTGTTTAATTTAGTTTGCACATATTGAAAAAATGTTGTACCTTTGCAGGCGATTACGGCAGTAATCAAAAATAATACCATGGAAAAAGTCAAAATCATCGAGATCAAGAAGAGTGTCTTCGAGGATAACAACCGTGCGGCCGATGAGTTGCGCGGGGAGTTGAAAAACAAGGGCGTGTTTCTGCTCAATCTGATGTCTTCACCCGGTAGCGGCAAGACCACAACACTCATTCAGACCATCAATCGTCTTAAAGACAAGATCCGTATTGCCGTCATGGAGGCGGATATCGACAGCGACGTCGATGCCATCAAGATCAAAGAAGCCACCGGTGTGGAGTCCATTCAGTTGCATACCGGCGGTATGTGCCATCTTGACGCCGAAATGACGGAACAGGGTTTGCAAGCCCTGTTAGTAGAAAGTAGCAAGACCGCTTTGCTCAAAGAAGAAAACCAGCCGGATTTGGTCATCTTGGAGAACGTGGGCAATCTCGTATGTCCGGCGGAGTTTGATACGGGAGCGGTGAAGAACGCGATGATTCTCTCTGTGCCGGAAGGACACGACAAACCGCTCAAATATCCGCTTATGTTCTCTATCTGCGACGTGGTAGTGATCAACAAGATTGATATGTTGCCTTACTTCGATTTCGATATGGAGAAATGCAAGGAGTATATCCACATGCGCAACCCGAAGGCAACCGTTATTCCGATCTGCGCCAAGACCGGAGAAGGAGTGGAGGTTTTTGCCGAGTGGCTGATGAAGGAAGTCAAGAATTGGCAAAAATAATTTACCATTTGGTCATGTACCATTTACCATTTATTTGTTCATTGGGTCATTTGGCGATGAGCACATATAGGTAAATGATTAAATGGCTCAATGGCTAAATAAATGAACAAATTGTAAATCATTAAATCGTAAATAATACCATGCCTGAAATGTCAAAGAAGTTTGTCCCGAAGCACAAAGGGGACAAGAACCCGAATCCGAAATTGTTGAAGTTCGTCCGCCACGTCACGGACCGTATTCCCGGAAAGATCAAGATGACCACCGATGCCCCGGAGTACTGGGGATTAGCGTGTATTTTTGAGGACGAGATGGATGCAGTGACCCGTGAGGCGTCGCTGGATCTGCTGCTGGACATGCTGCCCGGTAATTTCTTTAAGGTTCGCAAGCACCATACGTACGCGCAGTTGCACGGGATGAACGCCGAGAAGCAGTATACGCCGGATGACAAGAGTTTTGATGAACTGCTCGACAAACTCGCCTATTTCGGTATGCTCGAGTACGACTACGGCGATCACTATACCAACGGCCAAGGACCGGACGAGGGTACGACATTCAACCGCGAGGACCGTATCTACTGGGTGCCGATGTTTGTGCCCGGAAGCGCCGAATATACCAACATGAACACGGAGTTGATGGACCGTCACCCCGAGTTGGCAATGTTCTTCGAGCGCATGACGTTCCTGCCGCTGGAGAAGATCACGCCGATGGTGCCGATGGGCGGAAGCGGTATCGGTATGCACGTCATTCCGGTGGAGAAAGCCATCTCGATGGAGAACCAGAGCGTGGATATCGAGCATATCAGTTACTGGCTTAAGAAATACGAAGGACACATCGGCGTCGGTATCTGTTCGTGTCGGTACGGTCGTAAGAAACTGGATGAGGGTTGTGCGGACGACTACCGCGACTGGTGCATCGGTGTGGGCGATATGGCGGATTACCTGCGGGAGACCGGACGAGGACACGACATCACATACGACGAGGCAATGGCGATCCTTAAGAAAGCCGAAGATCACGGTTTCGTGCACCAAGTGACCAATATCGACGGCGAGGGTAAGATTTTTGCTATTTGTAACTGCAACGTGAAGATTTGCAATGCACTGCGTACCTCGCAGTTGTTCAATACACCTAATATGTCGCGTAGCGCGTACGTAGCGGAGGTCGATCCGAAGAAATGTGTTGCCTGCGGCCGGTGCGTGGAGTATTGTCCTGCGGGAGCGGTTAAATTGGGTCAGAAACTATGTACCCAGCACGGCCCGCAGACTTATCCGAAGCAGGAATTGCCGGACGCCACCCCCTGGGGACCGGAGAAATGGAACGAGAACTACCGCGACGACAACCGCGTGAACTGTTATCCGACAGGTACGGCACCGTGTAAGACCGCTTGTCCGGCACATATCGCCGTACAGGGTTACCTCAAGAAAGCGGCAGAAGGCAAATACACGGAGGCGCTGGAACTCATCAAACGGGAGAACCCGTTCCCCGCGGTATGCGGACGAATCTGCAACCGCCGTTGCGAGGACGCTTGTACGCGAGGCACGATAGACCGCGCTATCGCTATCGATGCCGTGAAGAAATTCATTGCCGACCGCGACCTGCATGCCGAGACACGATTCATTCCTGAGGTCAATATATGCTCCAATGTGCAAGAGCGCTGGGAAGAGAAAATCGCTATCATTGGCGGCGGTCCTGCCGGACTGAGTTGTGCTTATTATCTGGCGACGATGGGTTACAAGCCCACGGTCTTTGAGAAGAACGAAGAACCCGGCGGTATGTTGCGTTACGGAATACCTTCGTACAAACTCAACAAAGACGTCATCAAAGCGGAAATCGATATCATGCGTGAAATAGGCGTAGAGATCCGGTGCGGCATCGAAGTGGGCAAAGATATCACCATCGCAGATCTTCGCAAAGAGGGTTACAAGGGCTTCTATGTAGCTATCGGTTGCCAGGGCGGTCGTCTGCCGGGCATCCCCGGACAAGATCTGGAGGGCACGACGACGGCGATTGATTTCCTGCACGACGCTAATTGCGGAGGCAAGAAGATCAGCGGCAAAGTGGTCGTAGTCGGCGGCGGAAACGTCGCTATCGATGCAGCGCGTGTTGCTAAACGCAGCGGCGCGGCAGAAGTGACCATGCTGTCGCTGGAGACCGAAGATATTATGCCCGCATCGCTCGAAGAGCGCATGGAAGCCCGTGAAGACGGCGTAGTGATCAACCCGGGATGGGGACCGATGGAAGTGAAAGGTGAAAGTGGAAAGGTGAAAGGAATCACCTTCAAGAAGTGTCTCTCGGTCTTTGATGAAGAGCATAGGTTTGCGCCGAAGTTCGATGAGAACGAGACGATTACGATAGAGGCAGATATGGTGATCTTTGCGATCGGTCAGACGGTGGTATTGAAAGACTTGCTGAAGGACACCAAAGTGGAATTCGTCCGCGGCGTATATCCGGTGGCGGACAAACTGACGTACCAGACCGCAGAACCCGATATCTTCGTGGGTGGCGATGTATTCACCGGTCCTAAGTTTGCCATCGACGCTATCGCGGCAGGCAAGGAAGCCGCCGAGAGTCTGCACCGCTTCGTGCAGCACGGGCACATGACGATCGGTCGCAACCGTCGCGATTTCATTGAACTGGACAAGAGTGACATCCGCGTAGAGCAATATGATAACAGCAGCCGCCAGGAGCCGGGCGTTATTCCGACGAAGAGCCAATTCGCCGAATACCACGGTACGCTGACCGAAGAGCAGGTGAAGATAGAGACGGCTCGGTGCCTCAGTTGCGGCGCGTCGGTAGTAGATGAGAACAGGTGTATTGGTTGCGGAATCTGTACTACCAAGTGCGCTTTTGACGCCATCCATCTGCACCGCGAACATCCGGAGGCAAGCATTATGCGGACGTCGGAGAACAAGTTCGACGGAATATTACCGTATATGATCAAGAGAGGCGGAAAGATCCTTATTTCCGGACTAAGCCCGAAAAAATAATGCACGAACTGGGGATCGTTTTCTATATCATCCGTGACGTGAAGAAAGCGGCGGAGGAGAACGGGGTGGAGCACGTCTCGACTGTTGTGATGAACATAGGCGAGGTGAGTACGATCATTCCGGAATACCTGACTGACTGCTGGCGGTGGGCGGCGGACAAAGAGGACTTGCTGCGGGGCTGCGAACTGAAGATCGAACCGATACCGGCGGTCACGCATTGCGACGGTTGTGGCAAGGATTATCCGACGGTGGCGCACGGTAAGATCTGTCCTCACTGCGGCAGCGAGAAGACATGGCTCCTCCGAGGCAATGAGGTGGAGATTAAGGAGTTGAGAGTTGAAAGTTGAAAGTTGAAAGGGGAAAGTTGAAAGTTGAAAGTTGAAAGGGGGAAAAATGGAACATTGGAAGAAGGGAAAAACCCCGAAACAACCACGATGAAACCCCGATAAAACAAAATTGAACATTTTGGAAATTTTATAATAATATGGCTTGTTTTATTGTACCATTGACGCAGGCGGTAGCGACCACTATTTACCGCAAAGTAACGAAACAGACCGACACGTTTGTCGGACGTAACTTAAAGACTCTGGAACTGATGCTCTGGGGCGGGTCTATCATGCTGCTCATTGACCACTTGGTCAACGGCGAACTTTTCGCATGGAACTTACGCGAGGTGCTGACGATCGGCGTGCCGATGTCCGTGGTGGTCACGGCTGTATGGGCGATATGGTGCTACGCAGGGGAAAGGAAGAAGTTGAAAGTTGAAAGTTGAAAGAAGTTAAATAAGTTGAAAGTTGAAAACTCGATATACCGAAAGGTCGATATACCGATAATAATTATCATTTAATCTTTAAAAATTCTAATCTATGTTTTTTGAAGTGTATGGGGCAAATGCCCTGGCTCAATGGGGCATGCTGTTAGTTGTCCTTGTGGGTTTAATCCTTTTCAATGAGTTTGCCCGCCGTACGAAACTCGGCGGCGCTATCACGTTCTTCGCTATTCCGCTGGCACTGACGATTTATTTCATTGCCATCGCAGTGGGTGCCCGCATGGGTGCCGAATGGGCGCTGACGAACCAGACTCATCTGTACATGAACGGTTGGTTCCACTACGCAAAACTGTACGCTGCGCTGACCGGCTGTATCGGTTTTATGATGATCAAGTACGAGTGGGGTATTGGTGCCAAACGCTGGTTCAAACCGTTCCCGTTCATCATCGTAGGTATTAACATCCTGATCGCTGTGGCTTCGGATTTCGAGTCCGCAATCATGGGATGGAACAAATGGTGGTTGTCAAGCGAAGGTGTATGGTTGTATGGCGGTTGGCACAACGTATTCAACGGTGTTGCCGGTCTGTTCAACATCTTCTGTATGACCGCATGGTGGAATGTGTATCCGTCCAAAGACAAGAAAGATATGATCTGGGCGGACATGACGTGGGTTTATATCCTCGTTTATGACATCTGGAACTTTGCATATACTTACAACTGTCTGCCGACCCACAGCTGGTACTGCGGTATTGCGCTGTTGCTCGCTCCGACCGTAGCTGCTCTGCTTTGGAACCGCGGTGGTTGGATCCAGAACCGTGCTAACACCCTGGCTATCTGGTGTATGTTTGCACAGGTATTCCCGCTCTTCCAGGAGGTATTCAAAGACGGTTTCCACAAGTTCAGTTGGGTGGTTCTGCCGACCCAGTATGTCAACGGCTTTGACACCATTACGGCTCTCTACGCCGAGGCAGGTGGTGAGGCTGCTGCCACCGGTACGACCATTGAGGCTGTAGGGGCTACGGCTGCTAACCCGACGGCAATGCTGGTTATCTCCGCTCTGGCATTGATCACGAACGTAGTTGCCTTCGGTTATATTATGTACCAGGCTAAGAAACGCCACATCAACCCGTATAAGGAGGATGTATTCGTAGATCAGAAATACTACAAAGATGCGATGGAGCGCGCTGTGGTAAACAGCTGATAAAGTATAAAAAAAACAGAAAAGTGGCATGCATTCTTGTGCATGTCATTTTTTTTTTGTAATTTTGCGGGCAAAATGTGAGTTATGATGAAATTTCTACTGATATTATCCTTCCTGCAAGCACTTTTGTCCGGACAATACAATGCCCGTACGCTAAGTACGGCGGAGCAGGACAGCATATTGAATGTACAAAGTGACAAGGAACAAGGAGACAAGGTACAAAGTACCCGTTACAGGTTGGAGAGCGAGAACGCGGAGAAGATATTCCGCCGTTCGGAGACGGCGGAGTGGTTCGTGTTGGACACGATGCGTCATAGCCGTAAGCGTTTGGGCGCAGGTATATTCAAAGACGAGGAGTCGGTTCGGGTGCGCGATGCTGTGATGAGTCCGAACGGCCGGTATGTGGCCTTTGCGAAAGGCAACAACCTCTATATCCATAAATGCGATTTCGGCACCGAAGTGGCGGTAACGAAAGACGAGAACACGGATATCATCAACGGCGTAGCCGACTGGTTGTACGAGGAAGAGTTTGCTACCACGGCGTTGTTCGCCTGGAGCCCGGATTCGAAGCAGTTGGCGTTCGTTCGGCTCGATGAGAGTGAAGTGCCGGAGTTCAGATGGGATGTTTATTTGGGAGTACAAGGGGAAGAGGTACAAAGTACAAAGGAGTATCCGCAATACCCGGCGCAGGAGAGTCTAAGATATCCGAAGGCGGGGTGCGCCAATGCCAAGGCGAGTATATGCGTTTATGACGTAGCGACGAAAGGGATAATAAGGTTGAGCGAATTAACGGATGAGCGGGTGAACGATGTGTATTTCCCCAGGTTACGGTGGACGGAGAGCGGCGAACTGGTGGTGCTACGCGTGAATAGAGATCAGACGAAGATGGAGGTGTTCTCCTGCAACGCCAAATCGACCGTGGCGAATCTGCTTTATAAAGAAGAGAGCAAACAATATTTCGTGGACTATAGCCTGTTTGACGAGTGGAAATGGCTTAGCGACGGACGTTTTGTGGTACTGAGCGAGAAAGACGGTTGGAGACGTGCCTATTTGTATAACGCACAAGGCACGGAGCAGAAAGTGCTGACGCCGGAAGGAATGGATGTGACAGCGCTGTATGCTGTAGATGAGAAAGCACAAATGCTATATTATCAGGCCGCTTCTACGCCGAGCACCAGGCAGGTGTATGCCGCTTCGCTGAAGGCTCAAGGGGACAAAATACAATGCATCAAACTGACGGAAGGCGAGGGCATGCATAGTGCGCGGTTCTCGCAGGATAGCAAACGGATGATAGATTGTTTCCAGAGCTTTGAGACACCGAATCAATATACGCTCTACGAAGTACGGGGTACGAAGGGACTAACAAACGGAAAAGTGCTACTGAGCAACGATTCGTTGGCTGAGGCTTGGAAGGCGAACGGTTTGCCTGAACCGGAGTTGATAAAGATCCCGAATGGCAACGGTCAGGAGTTGGAAGCGATGATCTTGAAACCTCTCAATTCACAATTCTTAGCCCAAGGGCACGATTATTACACAATGCACAATTCACAATTGCCGTTGGTGGTAATGCACTATTCGGGTCCGGCAAGCCAGCGGGTGCTGAATAGATGGCGGAAGAGATTCGAATATGCGCTGGTAGAGCAGGGTTATGCCGTGCTGATTGTGGACAGCCGAGGTGGTGATTGCCGCGGACGTGAATGGCGGAACGAGACCTATATGAGTATGGGTCAGAAAGAGGCGGAGGATCTGATAGCAGCGGCGAATTATATGGGCCGGCAGGATTACATTGACGCAGAGCGCATGGCGATATTAGGCTGGAGTTACGGCGGCTATGAGACGCTATATACGATGAGCACCAAAGGGCATCCGTTTAAAGCCGGTGTGGCCATAGCTCCGGTAACGAACTGGAAACTCTACGACAGCGCTTATACGGAGAGGTACATGAGACGCCCGCAGGTGAATATCTTCGGCTATGACAAAGCGTCGCTGCTTAACAAAGCGGCGGATTTATCCGGCTCTGTACTGATCATACACGGTACAGGAGATGAGAATGTGCACGTACAGCACACGATGCAGTATATCAATGCGTTGGTAGAGGCGGACAAGCAGTTTGAGATGCAGCTTTATCCGGATGACAACCATTTCCTGCGCAAAGGAAATAACGCGATGCATATGCATGAGAGGATTTTAGGTTTCTTGAAAAGAACCCTAAAGTTGAGTGTTGAGTGATGAGTGCTTTAGTGATTGAGTTTGTGATTTGTAATTTTAAATTTATATATCTATGGAAACAAAACAACCAAACAAGTCTTTGACAATTATCACGATTGTTGCGATGATGTTCCTCTACGCAATGATCTCGTTTGTGACCAATTTAGCCGCTCCGGTAGGCAAGATCTGGGGTGCTTCGTTCGACGACCCGGCTCAGGCAGAGCGTATGGGTATGCTGGGAAACCTCTTCAACTTCCTTGCGTACCTGATCATGGGTATTCCGGCGGGTAATTATCTGGCTAAATACGGCTATAAAAAGACGGCTTTGACCGCTATTTTCCTTGGTTTTATCGGTATCGCCGTACAATGGATGAGCGGTGTGTTTGACAGTTTCGCTGTATATCTGGGCGGTGCGCTGCTTGGCGGTTTTTGCGTATGTATGCTGAACACCGTTGTGAACCCGATGCTGAACTTGCTCGGTGGCGGCGGCAACAGAGGCAACCAGTTGAATATGATCGGCGGTACGCTGAACTCGCTCTCGGGCGCTCTGACGCCGATGCTGGTAGGCGCTATCGTAGGTGAGAGTCTCGCCGGCAAAGAGATAGACGATGTCAACGTAGTGCTGTATATCGCGATGGCCGTATTCGCCGTGATCTATCTGATCATCCGTCTGACTCCGATCGCTGAACCGGAAGGTGCCGGTCAGCAAGTGACCTACGAGCGCACCCCGTGGGCTTTCCGCCATTTGACATTAGGCGTGATAGCTATCTTCTTCTATGTAGGTGTAGAGGTGGGTATTCCGGCTACGCTGATCAGTTATCTGACTCCGAAAATCGGTTTTGCCGCTGCAGGTCTGATAGCGGGGCGGTACTGGATACTGATGGTTATCGGCCGTTTTGTAGGTTCCACTATCGGTGGAAAGGTCAGCAGCCGCACTATGGTGATCTGTGTAGCTTCCGCAGCCATAGCATTGATGGTGGCTGCAATGCTCATCGGCGACAGTATTATGGCGAAGACCATCGTACAGGGCGCAGTGATTGACGTGCCTCTGGCATCGACGCTGCTGGTGCTCTGCGGTCTGTGCACTTCGGTGATGTGGACTTCTATCTTCAATATGGCTACGGAAGGTCTGGGCAAATATACGGCGAAAGCTTCGGGTATCTTTATGATGATGGTCGTCGGTGGCGGCGTGGTACCGTATATCCAGAGTATGGTAGCGGCGCATAACTGTCTGGCGTCCTATATCGTGCCTGTTATCGGCGTAGCGTTCATTCTGTACTACGCTCTATGGGGTAGCAAAAACGTTAATACTGATATCAAGGTGGACTGATGTCAGGTTTTAGTGTATAATGTTTAAAGTTTAGAGATAAGATCATGAAAAAGTACGCATTAGGTATTGACTTGGGCGGCACAGGCACCAAGTTCGGTTTGGTAAACGACGAAGGTAAAGTATTGCGCTGGAATTCTATTCCGACGCCTCAGTACCCCAATATAGACGAGTATTGCGATGTGCTCTGCGAGGGCATGAAGCGTCTGGTGGAAGACGAGGGATTGACGATGAGTGACATTGTGGGTATAGGTTGCGGTGCTCCGAACGCCAATTTCTATTCGGGCTGCATCGAGCAGGCACCGAACCTGCCGTGGAAAGGCGTAGTGCCCCTGGCTAAGTTGATCAGCGAGCGGATGGGTGTCAAATGTACCATCACTAACGACGCCAACGCCGCGGCGCAAGGAGAGATGATCTACGGTTCCGCACGCGGAATGAAGAATTTCATTGTTATCACCCTCGGTACCGGCGTAGGGTCGGGTATCGTGATTGACGGCAAGTTGCTCTACGGTCATGACGGTTTTGCCGGCGAGTTGGGCCACTGTAAGATCGACCATTCGGGTAACGGACGTCTCTGCGGTTGCGGTCAGAAAGGTTGTATAGAGGCCTACGCTTCAGCCACCGGTGTGGCGCGCACGGCGAAAGAGATTGTCACTGCAACGACCCAGCCGACGCTGCTCCGCGAAGTGGCGGACATCAATAATATCACCTCCAAAGATGTGTTCGACGCCGCAGAGAAGGGTGATTTGGTTGCAAAACAGATCTTCGATTACACGGGTCGTCTGTTGGGTGAGAAACTGGCGGATTTCGTCCATTTCTCCTCTCCGGAGGCTATTATCCTCTTCGGCGGTCTGACCAAGAGCGGTCACTGGATCATGGATCCGATTCGTGAAGCATTGGACGAGAACCTGATGCCGATTTGGAAAGGCAAAATCCCTGTATCTATCTCGGTGCTGAAAGATAGCGATGCTGCTATCTTAGGTGCGTCTTCGCTCGCTTGGTAAAACTGCGGGATATATGGCAAAGTCTCTACCCGTATGGTTTATTCCGTACGGGAGAGGCGGTGTATTTGACTTTTGATGATGGACCGATACCGGAGGTGACGCCTCGCGTGCTGGATATACTGGACCGCTACGGCGTGAAGGCTACGTTTTTCATGGTGGGGGAGAATATCTACAAACATCCGGATGTGTTCGACAAAGTGGTACAAGCCGGTCACACCATCGGCAATCATACGTATAATCACCTGAAGGGCTGGCGGTGTACTACTGCAGAATACCTGGCGAATGTAGAGCAATTTCCGAAAGAAACGAACCTGTTTCGTCCTCCGTACGGAAAGGCTACATTTTGGCAGCGGCGTGCATTGGTCAAACAAGGTTATACCTTGATTTATTGGGATGTTTTGACCCGTGATTACGAAGCGACGCGTACGCCCGAAGCGATGCTCGCGCAGGTCAAACAGCAAGTACGGGCAGGCAGCATCATCAATTTTCACGATTCCCTCAAATCGAACGAGCGGATGTTGGCGGTACTACCGCAGGTAATCGAATTCCTGCAGACAGAAGGATATCGGATGGAGAGCTTGAGGGAGTTAATGAATTAGGGAATGAGTGTTTAGAGAGAGAAAGCAAATAGTATGGATTCTGCTGACGGCGATTATATCCGCCGGATGCGCGAACAGAGGAATCGGTCCGCAAGGTGGACCGAAAGATTCCATTCCGCCCGTGCCGGTTCGTTCTGTGCCGGAAATGGGTGCCACCAATTTTAACGGCAAACGTATCGAGGTCACTTTCGACGAGTATATCCAGCTGAATAACGTAGGTAGTAATCTGCTGATGTCTCCGCCTATGCAAACTCCGCCGGATGTGCGGGCTCGCGGGAAACGGATGATTGTCAATTTTCAGGATACGCTATACGACAACACCACGTATACGATTGATTTCGGCGAAGCGGTCTGCGATTTTCGCGAACGTGTGCCGCTGAAGGGTTATTCATTCTATTTCTCAACGGGTGATGAGATAGACACGCTGGAATATACCGGTCGCGTCTATGAGGCGTCCAGTTTGAATCCGATGCAGGGTATCCTCGTGGGTATTCACCGTGACCTCTCGGATACCGCATTCACCAAACACCCGTTCCTGAGGATAGCGAAGACGGATGCGCAGGGTTATTTCCGTATCGGCAACATCCATCCGGGGACGTACAGGCTCTATGCGGTAGATGATTTCGGTCGTGATTACCGTTTGACGCCCGGTGAAGCGTATGCTTTTGCAGACGAACCGATCACTGTCTCCGCGCCGGACACACTGGACACGCTCGGCATGACGCCCCCGCAGGCAGCTCTTTTTCTATTCAAAGAGGCGCAGGCAAAACTCTATCTCCAGCGTGCTTTGCGTGACGACCGGCACCGTGTGGTTTTCCTCTTCTCGGCTCCTCCTGACAGCGTGCCCTCTATTCGGGTCTTACGTCCCTCTGAGATGGACACCGCTAAATCCGATTCAGCGTGGATTGATCCTTCGCCCTATATCCATATGGCCTATAGTGCGCACCGCGACACAGTGACTTTGTGGTTAACGGATAGCATTGCCATTCGTCAGGATTCGTTATTCCTGGAGACTCGCTATCGCCGTACGGACAGTGTGTTTGACCTGGAGTGGTACACCGACACGATACGGGCTATCTATCGCGCTCCGCGAATGACCGCCAAAGCGCTCGAACAACAAGAGAGGCTGAATAGACTCAGACGGCTGGAACTGAAATCCAATGCCCGCAAGGACTTTGAGATATACGACACTCTGCGTCTGGTGTGCTCAACCCCGATTCGTGCGATTGCGACAGATTCAATACATCTCTTCCATAAGGAAGATACGGTGTTTACGCCGGTTAGTGTCTCTATCATGCCATACGACAGCCTGCCTATGGAACTGCTCTTTATAGCCGATTTACAGCCGGGTGAGAGTTATGAGTTGCGTATCGACAGCGGAGCGATGCATGACGTGTATGGCACAACCCATATCGCGGGTTCGTACGCGCTGACCGTTAAGACCCCGGCTGATTATTCGACGTTGCGTGTGAAATTGAATCCCTACGTGGCTCAGGCGCGTATCCAGGTGCTCAATAATAAAGACCAGGTTTTGCGCGAACTGCCGGCTGCAGAGGAAGGGTCGTTCTTCGAGTACCTCAAACCCGACACGTACTACATGCGGCTCTATTTGGATGAGAACGGAGACGGAAAATGGACCACCGGTTCGTGGGAAGAGCATCGCCAGCCGGAACCCATCTATTATTTCCCCGGCAAGGTTCAGACCAAATCGAACTGGGATTTCGAGGAAGAATGGGATTACCATGCCGTAGAGCAGATGAAAGCGAAGCCGTCTGAACTGGTCAAACCCGTTCAGCAGAAAAAATGATAAACAGGCAAAAATTTTTCGATTATGGTTTCATGACGCTGGGAATTCTGATCCAGTGCGTGACCTATGCGTTCATGCCGCATGATACATGGTTGTCGCTGTTGAGCGGTTGCTTGGGCGTCTGTTCGGTATGTCTCTCGGCGCAAGGAAATATTCTCACGTTCGTCTTCGGTTTTGCCCAGGTGATTACTTATACATACCTATGCTACACTCAGCGTTTTTACGGCATGATAGCTATCAATGCGTATTATTTCATCACGATGATGTACGGTGTCTATGCCTGGCGTAAACGCCTGAAAACGGTGCAAGGCGGAGACGAGTCCTCCCATCTTGTCACTCCCCGCAATCTTTCTCTACGGATCATCCTGCTCATAACGGCGGCTACTCTGCTTTTATCGTGGCTTACGGGGTGGGGACTTGCCGCATGGACAGATGATTCGCAGCCCTATTTGGATGCATTTACAACAATACCCGCCCTTGTGGGGCAGGTACTATTGATTCTTGTCTATCGCGAGCACTGGTATATATGGCTGGCGGTGGATATGCTGAGCGTGGTGTTATGGCTTCGTGCCGGCGACTACTGCATGGCAGCCCAGTATCTATTCTGGTGCGCCAACTGTCTCTATGGCCTTCGCCGATGGAAAACGCTTGTTTCCCAACACTAAACATTACTTCTCGTTTGGCATTTTCAGCGTATAGAGAATCGCTTCCATCTGGCGGTAAGCGTTGCGTTTTTTCTGGCCCGCTGCATAGAGGAATGCTTCTGCGGTAATGACCCTGCCGTTCACTTGGTCTAATCTCGTTAGAGAGACGAACGGACCTCCCATCGCTTCGCCGTCTATGATTTTCCAAAGACCCCGTGTCTCCACGGCATAGAATCCTCCTACGGTGTCTCTCAGCGCAGGGACGTACCGGCTAAGAGGAGGGAAATGTTTGGTCTCTGTGCCCATATGGCTGCCTGCTACTTGCGCGGTAACGAGACGCCCTAATACCTCATTGCGCAGGGCGATGATAGATTCGTTACTGAACTGCTCTTGAGAGGTGTAAGGATAGTTATAGACGATGATATCCTTTCGCATAGGACCTTTGTTGTTGCAGCACCATAAAACATTTATTTCTTCATTTATCATTTGGTTCTTTATGGTAAGAGTGGTGTCCATCAGAAGCATATAATCTTCCGGAACGAGCATATCATATCCTTGTTTTGTGAGTTTCGCGCGCGCATCCTTATTGGTATTAGCGCGATAGAACCGGATTTGGCGAGCGAGTTCCTCCTGGACAAACCAGTCCCGGATAGCTTTTCCATTCTCCTGCCAGTATGTCAGAAACGCATCGTCGTCAGGCGCCTGAATGCGTATAACAGCCTGCGGTTTAGACCAGGCGTCGCGCGTGCGGGTGGTCTTAATCTGGGTGTATTTATGCTCGTCGATGTCGAGTATAAGCACATTGCGGGTCGATTTGAGAAAGTCATCAAACTGAGAAGGCAGTACATGGGTTACCGTGAAGTAGGGTTCCATTTGAGGAAGCCCGTACATATCTGCACTCATTGTATCGCAGACCGGCGCTTTGAGCGGAGCGGGGCTCACTACTAAACACTCATAGATACTACCTGTAGCGGATGTTAGCAAACGGTCATTTCCTGTTCCGCAACTCATCAAAACCAGCGCTAATAGCGCCAAAACCATACTCTTTTTCATATTTCAAGTTTATTTTGGCTACAAAATTACTCTTTTTTATTGAATTTTGCAAGAAAAATACTTAAAAATTTGTGCAATTCGAAAAAAAATAGTACTTTTGCAGCCGAAAAAAGAAAAATATATATAAACATCTACATAAACATCTACATAAACATCTACTTGCAATGACACTATCTACCGACCTGATTTTTTTAACGGACGAAAAAGAAGGATTCCGCGAGTGCAGAATGCACAGGACCACGTCCGCAAAGACCATGACGGTCATGTTATGCACCGGCGGATATATAGACGTATTTTACCGAGGAGAGATGCTTCGTATCAACACCGGCGATTTATTCGTACGTATTCCCGATTTCAGCCAACCCTTAGGTCCGTATGAGATGTCAGAGGATTTCGAGTTCAGGCAGGTTACTATAGATGCCGGTATATATGATCAGATCATGTATGACCATATGCGTGTAGAACCGAACTGGTGGACGAAACAGGAATATATCAAACGCAATCCGATATTTCACGTAAATGAGCATAGTATTGATTTTTTCAATACCTATTATCATTTGCTGACATTGCAGCTGCAAGACCATATCTCGGATTATCGCCGTCAGATACTGCGCCTGATTGCTAAAGGAGCGATGATGGAGCTGCTGAATTATATGGATAAATTATCTGTTATGGCTAATTTCGGAGCAAATCGCCATATGATTAATCAAGGGGATTATATCTTCCATGAGTTTATTCAATTGCTGCAGCAATATCCGCATGAGCGCGAAGTACAATGGTACGCTAAACACTTGAATATAACACCGAAATATCTATCGGAGGTGTGTAAAAGTAAGAGCGGGAAATCAGCTGGCGAATGGATTACGGAAATCACGGTATCGGAATTGAAACACTATTTGCAGAGTTCTACTATTCCTATTCGCGAAGTAGCACGAATGATGGAGTTTCCGAATGCCAGTTTCTTTAGCCAGTATGCGAAGAAGCATCTCGGGATGACACCGAATCGTTTCCGCAAGCAATCAAAATAATAATAAAAAACTCCGCAAACGCGGAGTTTTTTGTTTTTAGACCGTTTGTTTACCAAGCGAAAAGCGGATGTTGGTTCATCTCTCTGTTCACTTCTTCCCGTACCATCTTGATCACTGCATCTTCCGGGTTGATGGCTGAATTATCACGGCAGACAGCTGTTAATACGCGGTCTATCAGTTCGACAATCCAACCCATTTGGTCTTCTTTCAGCCCGCGGGTGGTGATTGCCGGTGTACCGAAACGCAAACCGGATGTCTGGAAAGCGGAGCGGCTGTCAAACGGTACCATATTTTTATTGGTCGTAATGTCGGCAGAGACGAGTGCCTGTTCTGCTACTTTTCCGGTTAACTCCGGGAATTTGGTGCGCAGATCAATCAGCATGGAGTGGTTGTCTGTACCGCCGGAAATCACCTTATACCCCTTCTCCATGAATGCTTGAGCCATTACGGCAGCGTTCAACTTTACTTGCTTCTGGTAGGTCTTGAATTCCTCTGTCAGCGCTTCACCGAAAGCTACTGCTTTAGCAGCAATCACGTGCTCCAGCGGACCACCTTGTGTGCCGGGGAAAACAGCGGAATCGAGCAGGGCGCTCATCTTCTTGATTTCGCCTTTCGGCGTTGTTTTGCCCCAGGGATTGTCAAAATCTTTGCCCATGAGTATAATACCGCCGCGCGGACCACGAAGAGTTTTATGGGTGGTAGAGGTTACGATATGTGCATACTTAAGCGGGTTTTCCAGTAATCCGGCAGCTATCAGACCAGCCGGGTGAGCCATATCCACCATGAAGATGGCACCGATCTCGTCCGCTACGCGGCGTATACGCGCATAATCCCACTCGCGGCTATAAGCGCTCGCACCGGCTATAATCAATTTAGGTTTATGCGTGCGCGCCTTCATCTCCAGATCGTCGTAATCCACCATCCCTGTCTCTTCTTTCAAATCATAACCGATGGCGTTGAATAGCAGACCGGAGAAGTTGACAGCCGAGCCGTGGCTGAGGTGGCCGCCATGGCTCAAGTTCAGGCCCATGAATGTGTCGCCGGCCTTGAGACAAGCCATAAAAACGGCCATGTTCGCTTGCGCGCCGCTATGAGGCTGCACGTTTACGTATTCGGCATCGTAGAGTTTTTTTAGCCGCTCGCGTGCAATATTCTCGGCGATATCCACCACCTCACAGCCGCCGTAATAGCGGTGTCCCGGGTAGCCCTCTGCATATTTATTGGTCAGCACGCTGCCCATGGCTTCCATCACCTGGTCGCTCACGAAATTCTCACTGGCAATCAGCTCAATACCTTTTGTCTGACGCTCACGCTCACGGCGTATTACGTCAAAAATCTCCGTGTCTCGGTTCATACTATTTCTCTTTTTACAAATTTGCTGCAAATTTACAACTTTTTTTGCATATATCAAAATTTTTTTGTACTTTTGCGCTCAAAATAATAACGGCCATGGATATTTCAATTATAGTGCCTCTGTACAACGAGGCGGAATCGCTGCCGAAACTCTATGAGTGGATAGCGCGTGTGATGAAGGAGAACAAGTTCTCTTATGAGGTTATTTTCGTCAATGACGGAAGTACGGATGACTCGTGGCAAATCATTAAGAAGTTACAAAGCGACCAAGTACAAAGTACCAAAGGCGAAGGCGAAGTGCGCGGCATTTGTTTCCGCCGCAATTACGGTAAGAGTGCGGCGCTGTATTGCGGTTTCAAAGCCGCTAAAGGTAATGTGGTGATTACCATGGATGCGGACTTGCAGGATAGCCCGGACGAGATACCGGAGCTATACCGGATGATTATGGAAGAAGGGTATGACCTGGTGAGCGGTTGGAAGCAGAAACGGTATGATAACAAATTGACGAAAAACCTGCCGTCCAAACTCTTTAATGCCACGGCACGCAAGGTGACCGGCATTAAGCTGCACGATATGAACTGCGGATTGAAAGCATATCGTCTTGAGGTGGTTAAAAATATAGAGGTGTTCAGTGAAATGCACCGCTATATTCCGTATCTGGCGAAGAATGCCGGATTTACCAAAATTGGCGAGAAAGTAGTACAGCACCGCAAACGCGAGTTTGGTACCTCTAAATTCGGTTTGAATAGGTTTGTCAACGGTTATCTGGACCTGATGACCTTGTGGTTTCTCAATAAATTCGGCAAACAACCGATGCATTTCTTCGGCTTGGTAGGCAGTTTGATGTTCCTCATCGGTTTTATCGCTGTGGTCGTAGTAGGCGGCATGAAATGGTATGCTCTGGCGCAACATGTGCCGGCGATGCTGGTTGGCGTGAATCCGTATTTCCACATCGCGATACTGATGATGATTCTGGGTTGCATGCTGTTCCTCGCCGGTTTCTTGGCGGAACTGATTATCCGCAATTCTCCGTCCCGCAATGATTATCTGATAAAAGAAGAGATCTGATCAGATGAATAAAGAACTAAGCGATCAGGTAAATACGGTAGAGCGCGCGCTGGGCGAATGCATGATAGAAACCGCTACGACGGTTATTCGTGTATGGCTCAACGAGTTGGGAGAAAATAATCCTTATGAAGAAGCCCTGCTCTCTATTCACAAGAGATATCAGGATTTATTTACCAGATGGTTGAATGTTGATGATCCCGAAGCGGAGCAGGAGTTGGACAAACTGACCGGCGATATGTACCAATTGGCTGACGCCGTGTATGTCGATATCCGCCTTAAACGCGGTCTGTCGCCACAGATGCACGGATTTAATCCAAAGGCTGTCTCGTCTGTCTTGAATTATTTCCAGAACTGTATTCAATTGAAGCAAGAGGATCTGCAATGGCTGGAAGAAGCCATACGTGATCCACAACAGACGAGTGCTGCACTGATTGCCATTACGGCATTGACCAGAAACCTGCGGGAATGTTTCTCCGAAGAAGCAATACTAACTTTAATTGAGGGGTTGGATACAGAGGTGGAGGTGGTGGCTAACCACTGTATGCTGAATCTCCTTTCGCTGCTGATCCATTACGACGTGAGGATTGATTTCTTCCCCAATATCCAGGAGGCGTTCGAAAGCAAAATTGCTTTGATGGAGGAAGATGGAAACAGGGCATTCGAAATGCTATGCACGCTGGTGGAGTTCTCCAAGAAAACGCTTTTGGAGGACTTTGCTACCGGTTTAATGCCGCTCAGTTGGCTGCCTGAGAGTTTGCAGAAACTTGTTCAGGCTTCCGGCATCCAGAATGACGTAAATACTTTCTATTCTTGGGTTCCCAAAGCAGAGGTGGAATACATGACAGAGCTGGTGAATAACTTACCCGGCACATGGCTGTATCAAGTGGTGGTAGGAAACAATAGTGAGAAAGAGAAAGTCTTGGTGCATGTGGCGGTACAATGTGGCTATCGGGATTATATGTGGGCGCAGCCGGCCGTAGCGGGAATGGTGTACCGTAATAAACTTCGTGAAGGGGCTGAACAACCGATTGATTTTATCAATTATGCTCATTGTTTATTGCTGAAGGGAGATCGGATGATGGCGTTTGAGAACTATAAATTAGCACGTCAAGCGTGTGGCTCAATCAAAGATTTCTATGCGCTTTTCCGCCCTGATAGACGCGCCCTCGTAGATCATGGCGTTCCCATGGATTTCGTCTATTTTATCGAAGATAATCTGGTGAAGGGATAAGGGTTAGAACGCTACGCCGAGACCGGCATCTATAAATTCAGCGCGGGCGCCGTGTGTTTTTAATCCTAATTGTACGAATAAGTGGTCAAGTACGTGGTATTTGAGCACGAACTGCATATAGCACCATCCGTCCTGATAATTGCTGGCTTTTGTGAAGTCATAGGAATAGAATATTCCTCTGTTAAGCGGCTGACCTGAATCGTCGGCTGCTTTTGCTTCTTTATAGGGTTCCAGATTCTTAATCGGGTCGTACAGATAGACACCTACATGGAGTCCCGCGGTCAACCGTCCGATGATGAACTCCGGCTGGATACTGATACCTGCGCGGAAACAGTTGGCAATATTACTTTCTTTCAGATAAGTTTTTCCAAAATACGTAACCGGAGCATCGGGAAATGCTTCTTTTGCGCCGGGGATGTTGTTGCTTACAGCGCGGTAATAGCCGTCATAGAAGGCATCCAAACCAGCCCCGATACGGAAGATGGCGACGGGCACCCAATACGCAGCCAGTTTGACAGTGGCAGCACCGAAGAACTGCATCTTGGGATAGTTGTCACGGTAATAATTCTGCTTCACACCTCCCGTGGCGCTGAACTCAACAGCCCAAGGTTTGTCCACGCCATCGTACAGTTTGCGAGGCACGTCAGGGGTAGGGGATGTGTAATCTTTCTCGTGCGGATGATATCGCACGCCCAATTCTCCGCCGAGCATGTTATAGCCGGCGTTTGGGTGCATGATAGAGCCGTTGGAGATATGATGCCATCCGCCGTTAAGCGTGATTTCCCAGCCGTCTTTAATCGGGAAATCCATATATAATTCCAATGCCAAATAGGCATTCAGCACAGATCCGATAGACCAGTTGGCATCTTTATGATCCTGATACAAATGCTCTCCGTGATACGTGTTGGCGTACGTTTTGGTGACTGCCGCGAGCCCGACCGTCGGCCGCCAGCCGAAACGGAAATGGGTTCCATTGTAAAACGGCAGATTCAGATATCCATAAGCCGCTACGGCAGAACCGAGAATGGTATTATTGCCTAAATTCAGGTACGTCACCCCGACGCCTACCGAGGCATTGTTCCATTGTTGCAGGCTGTGCCATCGTCCTGTAGGAAGAAACTCCACGGCGAAAGAGCCGCCCGGCACAATGGGGGTAGGCATCAGCCACGGCGACACTTTTTCGTCCGGCAACATAAAGAGCGCTGTTCCCTCCAAACGGTACGCCAACTCGTAATGGGGTAGCGCAAATGCCTGTGAACAGGCAAAGAGCAATATGGAGACAAGAAATTTTCTCATTTAACGGCGCAAAATTACAAAAATATTTTGATATATGCAAAAAAAATTGTATCTTTGTGCCCGATTTGTAGTAAATGAGCAGATGATAGCGCAAAGCGATATTAAAAAATTCTTTTTCTTAGGCATCGGCGGCATCGGAATGAGTGCGTTGGCCCGCTATTTTCATCATTGCGGTTATACCGTGAGTGGCTATGACCGCACGCCTTCCGCGTTGACGAAAGAGTTGGAGGAGGAAGGGTTGAAGATCACGTATAAAGATGCAGAAAATCAGGTAGAAAGTCTAGGATTATCAGTACAAGATACGTTAATAGTAAGGACTCCGGCTGTACCGGAGGACAGCGCGATCTATACGTATTTGCGGGAGCAGGGATTCGATATCCGCAAGCGCGCGGAAGTACTGGGACTTGTGACTCGTCAGATGAAAGCGCTCTGCGTGGCAGGTACGCACGGCAAGACGACAACCAGCACGATGCTGGCGCACCTGTTAAATGGTGCGAATGGTTCAAATGGAGTGAATGCTTTCCTCGGCGGTATCAGTATGAATTATCATACGAATCTGCTGCTGGACAAGGATAGCGAGTATGTGGTGGTAGAGGCGGATGAGTATGACCGCTCGTTCCATCATCTGACGCCCTATATGTCTGTTGTGACCGCGGTGGATGCAGACCATTTGGATATCTATGGTACTGCGGAAGCATATCGTGAGGCGTTTGCGTATTATACGAGTTTAATCACAGGCGCATTGGTCATGAAGCATGGAATAGCTTTGGAACCTCGGCTGCAACCCGGTGTCAAATGCTATACATACGGCGACGGTGGCGATTTCTATGCGGATCATATCCGTGTGAGCGATGGACATATTACCTTTGATTTCCATACGCCGGAAGGTGTGGTTAACGATATCGAATTGGGTGTGCCGGTATGGGTAAATATTGAGAATAGCATAGCGGCGATGGCGGTAGCATGGCTCAATGGCGTCACGGCGGATGAACTGCGGGCAGGTATGGCTTCTTTCAAGGGTGTACTGAGACGATTCAATATTCATGTCAATACTCCGAAAGTGGTATATATTGACGATTATGCTCACCACCCGGAAGAAATAGCAACGGCTATCGATTCGATCCGGAAGTTATATCCGGAACGCAAGTTAATCGGTGTGTTCCAACCGCATTTATACACTCGCACACGCGACTTTGCGGAGGGATTCAGACGTGTGTTGGGTACTTTGGACGAGTGTGTCTTACTGCCTATTTATCCGGCTCGTGAAGAACCTATACCAGGTGTGACGAGTGAGATATTGGGCGGACAAGTGGTACAAAAATCGGAATTGGTTTCCGACTTAAAACGCCGTGTGGCGGCGAGCCAAGAACCTGTAGTGGTATTATCCGTCGGTGCCGGAGATATAGACCGGCTTGTGCCCGCTATAGCGGAAGGATTGAGTGAATGACGAGTATAGGACGAATCATATGGAGCAGTGTCGGTATTGCCATCATGACAGGGCTGATGATAGCAGCTGTCGTATGGGGGTATATGTCCCGGCCGACGGACAATCCTTGTGCCGGAGTGGAGTATGCCATCGAAGATCGTGCCGAACGTCTGTATCTGACAGAGAATGAATTATCCTCGCTGCTGGAAAAGCAAGATCTTTATCCTGTCGGACGTAAACTGAGCGCAGTAGCACTCCATCGTATAGAGAATGCCATTCTCCGTCATCCGATGGTACGTACGGCTGAATGCTATCTCACGCCAAAACATATCGTTCGGATCCGTTTGACTCAGCGTGTACCTCTTCTGCGCGTACAGACCCCATTGGACACTTACCTGATAGACAGCGACCGCAAGGTGATGCAGGCTCGCAGTAGTGTGCGCGATGAAGTACCTTTGGTAACTGGAAATGTGGGAGTACAGATGGCGAGTGGTCCGATGGCAGATTTCGCAGAATGGCTGCAGAAGGAGTCGTATTGGCAGGAACGGATACATCATTTGCAGGTGCAGACTCCGGTGATGGTTTATATATACATGCGTAATCCGAGCCAACCGCGGGTTGTGATGGGCAGCATGCGTGATTATGAGCGGAAACTAAAGAAACTGCGGACTTTTTACCAGAATATACCGGCAGAAGTGAAAGAAAAGAACTATACCGAACTGGATGTGCGTTTTCGCGGCCAGGTCATCGGAAGATATTGATAAACATAAACCTTAATTATTACAAACAAATGGCAAGAAAACAAGTACAGACAGCGGATTCTCTTCCCCTGATAGCCATGGATATGGGTAGCGGAAGCGTGCGTGCCATGGCAGCACGCCGTATTGCGCCGGACCTGTTCCAGATACTGGGTGTGGAAGAGCGGCCGCAAAAACAAGGCAATTTATGTGTAGAGCAAGGCGTAATTACCCAAAGCAGTAATGCCGGTTATGTGATTGCAGAGATTTTAAAATTGCTTGCTAATCGCATTGGTATAGACGAATTGCCGATGACGTTTATTTCCGTCGGTGGTCATTCGATGCAAATCGCAGCCGTGCACTCGCGTCGCGATCAGGCACGGAAGAAAGAGATCAGCCAGGCGCTGCTGGATGAGATGGAGCGGGAATGCAAGGAGAAGATAGAACTCCGTAATCCTGACGTGGCGGTATTAGGGCTTGTCCCCAGTTATTTCAAACTCGATGGAGTGGAGCAGGACGACCTGCCTCGACCGGATCAACGCGCGGCTCTGGTAGAAGCGCACTATACCGCTTTCTGTGGCCGCAAGGCAATCGACACCCAGCTGCAGAAATCCTTCTCGCAGGCCGGTCGCGTAATCGAACATTCGTTCGTTCGGCCGGAGACATTGCTCTCTGCTTTCGCTACCTGCGACGGAAATCATGTGCTGATGAACGGCTGTGCCGTTCTTGATTTTGGCGCTCAAACAACTACTTTTACGGCCTACAAAGGCGGGCAATATCTAATCAACAAAGTGGTGCCCAAAGGCGGTTACCATATCACTCGCATGTTAGAGCAACAAGGACTCGATTTTGCAACAGCGGAAGTGCTGAAAACGAAATTCGGATGCGCATCTCCTGATTGTCTGGAGAAAAATGTAAGGCTGCGAATCCCTGCTGCACCTGAGATCGGCGGTGATTTCGTGATCTCTACGGCAGAACTGGCAGAGGCAATAGAACTGAAACTGCAAGAGATTCTGACGCCGGTACTGGAGGAACTGAAGAAGGTGGAGAACCGTATTTCTACGCTTTACATTACCGGCGGCGGCAGTATGTTGCAAGGCTTGGCAGAATACTTACAGAGTAAAACGGCTGTGCGGGTGCAATACGGAGCACACAATCTGTTGCTTCATCGCGATACGGACGAGAAATACCTCTCTCCGGAATATACCTCTCTTGTAGGCACGATACTCCTCGGTCAGGATTTTCGCGACAGCCACAAGAACCAATTGGTGCAGAAACCCGGTTTTTTCGACCGCATGCGTGAAAGCACTTTAGATATGTTTATTGACCAAAACTAATAGTGAAAATTGATATGAAAGAGAATATGGAAGATTTAATCACTCTGCCTTTGGAAGGCTTGACGGAAGATAGTATTATCAAAGTCATCGGTGTCGGCGGCGGCGGATGCAATGCTGTAAACTACATGCATCGCCAAGGTTTGAAGGACGTATCGTTCCTCGTTTGCAACACGGATCGCCAGGTGCTCATCAAATCCTCTGTGCCGAATAAATTGCAATTAGGGCCGGGCTTAGGCGCCGGAGGTGATCCTGAGACCGCACGTCAGTACGCCGAAGAGAGTAGAGATCATATTCGTGAGGCGTTGAACGATGGCACGCAGATGTTGTTTATCACCGCCGGAATGGGAGGAGGAACCGGTACCGGCGCTTCTGCTGTGGTAGCGGAAGTGGCGCAGGAGATGGGTATCCTTACCGTTGGTATTGTGACCATACCGTTTGCTTTTGAAGGCAAGAAGAAGATAGAGAAAGCGATGACCGGTGTAGCAAGGCTCGCGAAACATGTGGACGCACTTCTGATTATTAACAATGAAAAGCTGAAACAGATTTATCCGGAGTTGAACCTGCTCAATGCGTTCTCCAAATCGGATGATGTGGTGGCCAATGCGGCTCGTGCTATCGCGGAGATCATTACCGTTCCGGGATATATCAATACGGATTTCGCTGACGTCCGCAATACCCTTAAGAAAGGCGGCGTGGCAATCATGAATATAGGCCGTGCTTCAGGCGAAAAACGTATCACCAATGCCATCAACGATGCGCTTAATTCTCCGCTGGTAAATACCAATGATGTGCATGGAGCAGAGCGAATTTTGCTGCAGTTCTATTGCTCTACAGAGCATGCGATTGTCATGGAGGAGATAGACCAAATTAATGATTTCGTGCAGGAGGTAGGCGATGATATAGAAGTGCAGTGGGGTGCGTCTATCGACGAGAGCCTTGGCGAAGAAGTGCGCGTGACAGTTATCGCCACCGGCTACAAAGTAGACGGTCTGCCTTCGGAAGAAGCGGAGGAAGGGAAGAAGACCATTCCGGAAGCTATTGAGGCAAACTATCCTCCTCAAACGCCAAAGCCTATGGAGGATGAGAAAGTGCAATTGATAGACCTGAGTGATACACTTCGAGCAGAAGGTATAGCTCCTGCAGCCCAGCCGCGCGAGCGTGCCGCTTCTGCCTCGGCAGAGGAGATTGTAATCACTGTTGAGGACGAAACGGCTGCGGCAGAGGAACCAAAAGAAGAAACGACGCATCGTCCGTTCGGATGGATTAGAAGAAATAAAAATTAAATAATATGGAAAAAAATGAAAACGTGCCCTCCTCCGCGGGCAGAGAAATGAATTTTTGGGACCTCTGTGTGGCCTGCGGTAGCGCAATAAGCCGTGGATGCATTGCGCTATGGCAGATATTATCGCGTATGATCCGGCTGACATACCGGTACTGGTATATCGTTGTGACATTGGTTGTTTTGGCGGTTGCGGTTGCTATCTATCATACACGTCCGGATAACATCAGTTATCGCGTCAATGCAGTGGCATATATCAACGGAGCCTCGCTCCCGCAGTTCGAGCAGGCTTTTGCTCCGCTGCAAACCGTACAGATGCTGCCGGATGATGCACCGGTAAAGCACTATATGAAAGAGAAACTGGCGCAGAATTTCGAACTGTTCCGCATGGTGGACGTGCACCACGATGGCATAGCTGATTTTATTGATTTTAAGCGTAAGTCGAACCCCAAAGACACCTTGGAGGTACAGATGCACGACCGTGTTTGCATCCAATTCTGCACAAAAGCACACTCGTTGCATTTGGTTCCGGAGATGGAGAAGGCGGTGCTTGAGTTTCTGAATGGTAATGAGGCGTTGCAGCAGGCATATGAGGCTTATCTGCCTAATCTGCGTGAGGAGGTGGCTTTCAATCATCGCCAAGCTGTGAAACTGGACAGCTTGACCAGCGCTTATTACTACAACGCAGGCGCCTCTGCAGCTACGATGAGCAAAGACGGAAGCAGCGTCAATTTCTATGGAGATCGTAAAATACGTCTTTTCCTTAACGAGATATACCAACAGCAGGTACATACCCAATTAGGCGACCTTCGTCTGCAGTTGGCTACCGCACCGGTAGTGCTGGAGAATCATTTCGCATTGGATTCAAAGCCTGTGATGACGCGGGCGAAAGCCATGATTTTGTTCTTCCTGCTTAGTTGGATTGTAGGATGCTTGATTGCTGAGGTCATTGACCGTCGTAAGGAACTGATGGCGTGGCTTAAGGCCTGAACATCTTAGTAAAAAAAGCGCGTGGGGCTTAAGCCTTCACGCGTTTGATCATCCATCGGATTAGATAATAGAGAACCACTGCCCCGAGCAGTACGAGTATGGCCACGGATAGTTCGTGGCTATATTTGTTTATCAGGTCCGCCTGACCGTGCGCCACGTAGCCGAGGACGGCGAGAATGGCGTTCCAGATTCCTGCGCCGAGGAAGGTATAGAAAAGGAACCATCCGAAATGCATCTTGCTTAGTCCAGCAGGTATAGAGATGAGTTGGCGGATGCCCGGTATAAAACGCCCGACGAAGGTGCTGACCTTGCCGTGGTCGTTGAAATAGGCTTCGGCTTTCTCCACTTTCTCGCGGCTTAAGAGGCACAGATGTCCTATCTTACTATCTGCAAAGGCATAGATGATAGCCCGTCCGAGCCACATGGAGAGCAGGTAGTTGATGATAGCGCCAAGCAATGCGCCGATAGTGCCGAAAAGGACGATTAGCGAGACATTGACGATATAGTTGTCAGTAACGCAGACCGCGCTGTTCGGGTCCTCTGCCACATATGCGGCGGGCGGGATGACCACTTCGCTCGGGAACGGAATGAACGAACTCTCAATGGTCATAAGCGCCACGATCGATCCGTAGTTCATGTGAGCGGAGTACCAGTCGGTGACGGCGGTGATCCAGGAGGTGGAAACCTCCGTACTATCCGTTTGGGCAAAAACATTGGTAGCGGACAGAGTGCCCGCTACCAATATCAGTATCATCAGAAAGCGTTTCATTGGGCTAAGAGCTCACGTACTTTGAGGTTAATAGCCTTGCCCTCCGCCTTGCCGGCGAGCTGCTTGGTAGCTACGCCCATGACCTTGCCCATGTCCTGCGGAGAAGTAGCACCCACCTGGGCGATAATCTCTTTGAGTGCAGCGGTCAGCTCTTCCTCGCTCAGCATAGCCGGCAGGTAGCGCTCGATGATCTTGCATTGTGCCAGTTCGTCTTCCGCCAGTTCGGGACGGTTCGCGTCAATATACATCTGAGCCGACTCCTTGCGTTGTTTCACCATCTTCTGAAGAATCTGCAGTGCTTTGTCGTCATGCAGTTCGCCGTCTCCGCCTTTGGCGGTCTTGGCTTCCAGAAACTCTTTCTTGATTCCGCGCAGCGCGTCCAGCGCTACTTTATCTTTCGCGAGCATCGCTTTCTTGATGTCCTCGCTTACTTGGTCAAATAAACTCATATCAAATAAACAACAGTTGTACTATAATATAAACCGGCAGGAGGATGATGAGCGAGAACTTGATCATGTAGCCGAAGAAGGACGGCATCTTGATTCCGCTCTCCTCTGCGATGGCTTTCACCATGAAGTTAGGTCCGTTTCCGATATAGGTCAGTGAGCCGAACATCACAGCCGCGATGGAGATGGCTTTGAGCAGTATCTCCGGAACACCGGCTACGAAAGGCGTGCCGTTGAACATACCTGTTACGACACCGGCTTCAGCGGCAGCAAGCGACTCCGGCAGACCGGAAGCTACGCCGTGGAAGGCAACAGCAGTAGGCGTGTTATCGAGGAATGCAGAGAGCGCACCGGTCGAGTAATAGAACTGCCATGCGTGGGTGAAACCGAGGTCGGCTGCGTGCGCCTTCAGATAGGCGAGGGCAGGGGTCATCGTCGTGAAAATACCGAGGAACAGAACCGCTACCTCTACTATTGGCGTCCAGCTGAACTTGTTGTCGTCATAACGCACCTCTTTCTTGGTGGTGTAGAGCGAGAGACCTGTGAGCGACAGCAATACAATCTCACGCAGGTACTTGAGCCACAGCGGAGCGTCCGCTTCACCCATCTGCTTGATGGTTCCTTCGTTCACAAAAGCCACTGCCAGCACTACGCCTAACAGATAGACGAAATTGATAGTACCTTTCATCACCAGCGGCGTAGCCTCACGCGAGTCAGCGGAGAGGGCTGTCCAGTGCTCTTTCTTGTAATAATAAGTGTCCATCGCGAAATAGATGCCGAGCAGCAGAATTCCCGTAACTGCCCATTCCGGAGCAAGGTGCATGAACCATGAGAAGTGTGCGCCGCGGAGGAAGAGCATGAACAAGGGTGGGTCTCCCAGCGGGGTCAGCAGACCGCCGCAGTTGGCTACCAGAGCGATGAAGAAAAGGATGGTGTGAACCTTGTATTCACGCTGTTTGTTGGTCTCGATGAG
>OCTX012226738.1_pt1 | contig 29510 bp, 24 predicted proteins | sample 1539691 | NCBI WGS metagenome assembly OCTX01 (sample SAMN02144231, study PRJEB22623) | gut metagenome | biome: sheep rumen | host: Ovis aries | place: New Zealand
ATCGAACCATATTGGAATTGAAACTGTACAGCTCACCGACGTTGCGAATTACGGCATTTTCTTTTAATCGAACCATATTGGAATTGAAACACGTAAATACTTGCTGTCAATTAACCTTGTAACGTCTTTTAATCGAACCATATTGGAATTGAAACAAACTTGGATTAAAAATAAAACTATAAAATGAAAAACTTTTAATCGAACCATATTGGAATTGAAACAGAAGAAAGTGATCAACAGACACGTCAGCATACCGACTTTTAATCGAACCATATTGGAATTGAAACGCCGATATGTCCTCTTTAATCTCGCAAGCTCAAAGTCTTTTAATCGAACCATATTGGAATTGAAACAGGGAATCAATATAAAAAGTACGAAAAGCATCTACACTTTTAATCGAACCATATTGGAATTGAAACTCAAATTCAGGATTGTACCACGTAAAACGATCAATCTTTTAATCGAACCATATTGGAATTGAAACCACGCACGTTTTGATATGAGTAAATCTCATTACACTCTTTTAATCGAACCATATTGGAATTGAAACTAGGTCTTGCACCTTATAGCATACAGACGCCCTTATCCTTTTAATCGAACCATATTGGAATTGAAACCAGGGAAGCGGATATTACACGGAACAGGGATATAACTTTTAATCGAACCATATTGGAATTGAAACTATAGTAGTGACTATTGCGTGAAGGACTTTATTTTGCTTTTAATCGAACCATATTGGAATTGAAACTGAATACCTTGTATTCCTTGCTCGCCACGGTCTCCTTTTAATCGAACCATATTGGAATTGAAACCTTCCTGCGCCCTCATCATCTCCGCCGGTATCTGCACTTTTAATCGAACCATATTGGAATTGAAACTTGTAAGAGTTTGAGGATATCCTGGTAAGCGATGCCTTTTAATCGAACCATATTGGAATTGAAACTTGTTTTAAGGTTATTCTGCAACTGCAAATCAGCCTCCTTTTAATCGAACCATATTGGAATTGAAACGCGAGACGATTGACCAGCGTAATCTCCTAACTGACGCTTTTAATCGAACCATATTGGAATTGAAACGAATGGAAATTGTTGGGTAGGTAATTCTGCTATACTTTTAATCGAACCATATTGGAATTGAAACACAATTTCCGGATTGAGATAAATTATGATATCCTTTTCTTTTAATCGAACCATATTGGAATTGAAACTGAATATCTTTGCGTTATAGCAAATAATGTTGCCAAGCTTTTAATCGAACCATATTGGAATTGAAACGCACTTCCGGAAGTCTCCTCTTGAATTTCGGTGAATACTTTTAATCGAACCATATTGGAATTGAAACTTAACTACTCTAACTGCTCTGCTGTCAATGCGTGTCTTTTAATCGAACCATATTGGAATTGAAACCGATTCTCAATGCGTCATCTTCTGTAAGATAGTTGTCTTTTAATCGAACCATATTGGAATTGAAACTGTCTATCACACATGCGTTGCAGGGAGCTGTGGAGCTTTTAATCGAACCATATTGGAATTGAAACAAGATACATTTTTTGCAACATGGTTATATCCATTTGCCTTTTAATCGAACCATATTGGAATTGAAACAATTTTTTGGGCGTCATCTGGAAAATTAATGATTAATCTTTTAATCGAACCATATTGGAATTGAAACAAAAATTTAGCATCAACATCATCAACAAAAGTCGAGTCTTTTAATCGAACCATATTGGAATTGAAACAAACTTAACTATACAGATGATTTGTTTTACAAATTATCCTTTTAATCGAACCATATTGGAATTGAAACTTACGACCCCACATCCAAGAATGAGAATAACCAGCACGTCTTTTAATCGAACCATATTGGAATTGAAATACCTTTGCGAAAACATTCTTGCATCTGGGCGAATATCTTTTAATCGAACCATATTGGAATTGAAATATATATAAAACGCATTTTGCTAAATTTGTAAATCAATCTTTTAATCGAACCATATTGGAATTGAAACTACGTATCTGTTCATGTCGTTTGCCTTATGCTCCAGTCTTTTAATCGAACCATATTGGAATAAGAAACTTCAAAATTAGTATCTTTGCCCCCGATTTCGTTAGCTTTCCCGAGGTATATAAATCCCGTAAAAGCTAACGAGTTGTGTTAACGTTAAAATTGCATCTCATGAGACATCTTGTCAGGTATATTATCATTGCTATATTGCTAACCAGATTATAAGTAAATCTACGTAACTTGTTTAAGATTATCTGTTTGCCTACTGTATTACAATTCCGTTGCACCTGAAAAAGTAATGGAGAAAGTTTTGGTGAATGAGAAAATTTCAATTAATTTTGTCGGGAAATCTTCTGTTGAGGTTTTTGCCTTTCTATTCTGGTAAATGGGAGAAAAAAGGCAGAGAAAGAGCTTCTGAAAATAAATAACAAAATATATGAATAAAAGAGTTATAAAAGGTTTTTTCTTACCTGTTTTATTTTCTATGGGACTTTCATTAAACGCGAATGCGGTGAAGGTCCACATCAATTCAGGCAATCCTGCCTATCCGTTTCCACAGTTTTTGAAATATGCTTGTGGAGGAAACTTGGGTACTAATCTTCCAGAGGGCTTGACTCATGCTGAGATGGAGCATCAGATTCGTGAGGCTTATCAGCTGCATGCCAATGCTTTTGAGTATACTGGCGACGAATGGGCGGGCATCAAATATATCAAGGGAACCCTTGGTTGTCCTTATGATTGCACAGAGGGTGACGGTTATGCTTTGCTTGCGGCTGCTTATATGGCTGATAAACCGACATTTGACGGTTTGTGGATGAGAACACATGATTTGCGTCGTTACCGTACAAAGAAATATAGCGATTGTAAACCTACTGAAGAAAGTTATTGGTATGGACCATTCTCACTTGGAGATCTTGAAGGTTCAAGCAGTTCGGCTGCCGATGGTGATGAGGATGTGGCATTGGCACTTTACGTGGCATACAAGCAGTGGGGTGAGTTTATGTTAGATGGCACTGGAGAGCCGGTGTTGGATGCGTGCGGAAATCCGATCAGCTACAAGCAGGAGTTGATTGAGGTGGTCCGTGGACTTGTGGCGTTGAGCACAAGATTTTCAGAAGAAAAAACGAAAATGCGTGTCTGTTCAGGTATGATTGGTTTGGACGGTTATGTCAAGGGAGGAGATTCTTGGTCTGAAATAACAAAATGGGCGTTTGATAACCCTACCGTCTTTTCTGACTCAATGGCTATTTATAATATGTCGGATGGAGGTACAGTAAATGTAAAAGGAATCAATCTTGTTCCTGAATTCTCAGGGCCATTTAATCAATACACAGATTATAATGCGCCAGCCTATTATAGAGAGTTTCATGATTTGTTGCTTTCATTGTCTAAGGAGTTGGGTATGACAAACGAGTGGGAGGCAGAGCAGTTCCGTCGTGCTGAAGCTTCTTCGGATTGGTTGATAGGCCAGTTGATGGCAAAGAGTCCATATTCTGTGCCGACGGCAGGTTCAGGTACGGTGAATGAGGATGGCTCAAAAACAACATTTGAGAAGTTTGGTGCCTTGACTGACATACGTGCTGCTTGGCGTACAATTAGTCATTATGTTTGGCATGGCAATCCTAAGTATTCATGGAATCCTGTTACACATCAGGTAGAGGATGGAGAAAACAGTTTTGAATATGGTGCTGCGGTTAGATTTTCGAATTATTTGAATGATCCGATGAATTGGAATGACAGTTTGGAACATTCATGTTATGAATATGGCGCACTTTCGATTCCAATCAGCGGCCCTAAAACAATGCCTTGGCAGATAGATCCGATGACGGGAAATTCTGATGAAAATAGCTTTCGTGGATTAGGAGCTCCAAAGGCATTGTCGTCATTCGCAGCGATAGGAGCTCAGGATTATAATCTGATGGGAGAAATATATAATATTGCCTATTCTATTTTTGATGTTGACGAACAAACAGAAGATGGTGAACTAAAACCCAAATATTTGCATGGATGGTTCCGTCAGATGGGTATGATGGCGTTGACTGGAAACTATGCTGCACCGTCGCAGATGGAGGCATCTTCCAACTTGAAAATCTATCGCTCTATAAAGGATAGCGTCAGCAGTTGTCGTGTGGGCGACACTATCACATATATATTGTCTTATCGTAATTATGGATCGAAAGACGCTACTGATGTGGTGATTGTGGATACTATACCAAATGATTTCCAGCTTGTCAGTGTAAGCGAGGGTGGTGTGTATAGACCTGTTACAAACGAGATAACATGGTCTTTGGGCGATGTGCCTGGATTCAAGAGCGACAGCACAGAAGGTGCGGCACTTGATTTCTCCGCTCCTAATCTGTCGAAGACAATGGGTCAAGTATATTACAAGTGTGTGGTGAAACCAGGAGCAAGTGGCAGATATTCTCTTAACGCAACAATCTATTCGAAAGGCGGAAAAGAGAGTAAGACGAATGAGTATCCAAACTATGTCACAGCAACTATGCAGCGTAACACAATCGATATCATCCCTAACACTTTGAGTGTCACGAAGAGTGCGGACAGAGATACAGTGAAAAAGGACGATGTGGTGGAATTCACAATCGCATATAGCAATACGGATTCTCTTCCATTCTTGACTGGAGGTAGATCTCGCGTCAACTTTACAGTGGCAGGAACGCAGTCTGAAAGCTGGCGATATAAATTTATGCTAAGAATTAATAATGATGCTATCGAGCCTGTTATTAATACAGGAAACTATCGTGTCTCATTCTTTATGAATACTAAGAATGCAGATTTGCAATTAAAAAGTCTCTTCGCTAATGGGTTTGAAAAGACGATAAACGACGAATGTTTTAGCATGAAAAAACTATCAGACAGTATAGTTGTAATGAGGACTCATTTCCCTTATGGCTTGTCATCCAATACAATATGGCTTAATCTGTTAGGCGGAGTATATATGCATGGGGAACTGAAAGGCACCGTTCCTCTTCATTTGATTTTAACGGCAGACTCTCCTCGTTTTCTGGATGTAGATTTTTCTGGGTCATGGAGTGATTTAGAGCCTGCGGAAGATGACGAATTGTATTATCCTGTAAGTCCATCATATCAGATTCCAGATTCGATTGTGAATGTAGACAAGATGATCTATAGTGCATGTGATAATAGCGACGTCGTTACAGAGACAGTGTTGGTGGAGGAGTACGACGGACACACATGGCGTAAGATACTTGGTGAAGCTCCGTATAATGGAATAGAGGCGGAGAATGTGGTGATTACAGATTCCATTCCTCTAGGATTTGAGTTTGTATCGTTTGTGGGTGATAGCACAGGAGCAACGTATGAAGCCACTCCAGATGCCGACTTCTCATCGGGAATTGTCAGATACAGAGCAGACAAGTTGAAAATCGGAGAAAAAGGCAGTTTCGGATATAAGTGCCGCTACACAGGACCTGTTTCTGGAGGATCGTATGTGACATCTGCCATTATGGAGAGCAAGAATGAAAATGTGAAGTCTACGATGCATCTGATTGTTGATGATTTGTCATCTGTAAAACAGACTGTTAATGAAGACGGAGATGCCCCAGTCGACGTATACAATGCACAGGGTCAGTTGCTGAAACGACAAGTTAGTCCAGACCAGGCACTCGAAGGTTTGAGCAAGGGTGTTTATATGGTAGGCAACAAAAAGAAGGTGGTTACAAAGTAATCCACGGATAAATCAAGAGATAAGCCAGCCGGATCGACAAATCAGGCTGGCTTTTTTATTGTCCACCCTCCATCATCCATCATCCATCCTCCACCCTCCATCATCCATCGAAAAGTTACGATTGTCAATATGGATTCTTATGTGGACCCTATAAAATTTCGGGCTGATTGGGTGAAGCATTTTCAAAACTCAAATGTTTTTTGTAGTTTTGCAGATATTTTTGTGAAAATTCAACAATTAAGATATGAAAGTAGCACTTGTTACAGGAGGTTCGAGAGGTATCGGTAGAGCTTGTTCGGTCAAGTTGGCGGAGCAGGGATACTACGTGCTGATCAACTATCAATCAAATGAGGCCGAGGCATTGAATACTTTGGCTATGGTTAGAGAGAAGGGTAGCGACGGTGAGATTATCAAGTTCAACGTTGCTGATTGTGAGGCAACAGAGTCTGCTATCACTGCATGGCAGGAGGCTCACAAGGATGAATATATTGAGGTGTTGGTCAACAACGCTGGTATCCGCCGCGACCAGATCATGGTGTTCATGACTAATGAGGACTGGAGAAACGTTATCGACATCACAGTCAACGGTTTCCTTTACGTCACTCGTGCTCTTCTTCAGCCAATGGTGAGAAAGAAATTCGGACGTATCGTCAATATGGTGTCTCTGTCAGGATTGAAGGGTCTTCCTGGCCAGACTAACTACTCTTTGGCTAAGGGAGGTATCATCGCCGCAACTAAGGCTTTGGCTCAGGAGGTTGCGAAGAAGAACGTCACTGTCAACGCTGTGGCTCCTGGATTCATCCGTACAGATATGACTAAGGATTTGGATGAGGCTGAGTTGAAGAAGCAGATCCCTGCCAACCGTTTCGGTGAGCCTGAAGAGGTGGCTGCTGTCGTAGGTTTCTTGTGCACAAAGGAGGCTGCTTACGTTACAGGTCAGACAATCTCTGTAAACGGTGGTCTTTACACATAATTGGATTATTCAATCAAATCTATATTTGGGCAGACGGATGTTCTGCCCTTTTTTATAACTCTGGGATGTGGGGTGCCATCGAAATCCCGTGGGTGATGCCATTGGATTCCGTGTGATGCCATTGAATTCCGTGTGATGCCGTTGGATTCCGTGTGATGCCATTGGATTCCCGTGGTGTTGCCATCGAAATCCCAGGGTTACGCTACGCTCACCCTGGGCTGTGGTATGTCGCCTAATCCTAGGGTTACGCTACGCTCACCCTAGGCTGTGGACTATCGCCTAATCCTAGGGTTACGCTACGCTCACCCTAGGCTGTGGACTATCGCCCTTTCAGGGCGTGGTTGTGGTGGATTTTTAATTTTTCATTTTTAATTCTTAATTTAAACCATTATGCCCTGTTGGAATGGCAAGACACGTGGAGGATCGTTCGGATACGGATTCTTCATCTTTTTGATCAAACATTTAGGATTGAACGCAGCGTATGCGTTCTTGTTTGTCGTCGTGCCATATTTCGTGCCGTTCGCGCCGAAAGCCACAGCCGCAAGCTGGAAATATTGGCGTAAGATTCACAATAAATCGGTGTTGTGCACCATCGGAAAAATCTTCCAACACTACTATCGCTTCGGTCAGGTGATCATCGATAAGATCGCAGCGTCGTCGGGACTGGAAAAGGAGTTCTCTTTCTCGTTCGACGGAATGGATTGCCTGATTGATCATTTGAAACGAGGGGAGAAGGGCGCTGTGATGATCGGGGCTCATGTTGGAAACTGGGAGGTGAGCCGAGTTTTTATGAAGGAGTATGGCACCAAACTGAATGTTGTGATGCTCGACGCTGAATATCAGAAGATTAAAGATAAATTGGAGTCGGCGATGGGAGCCAATACATTTGGTGTCATTCCCGTCTCCACAGAGAATATCGACCATATATTCAAAATACAATCGGCATTGGCATCCAATGAGGTGGTCTGCTTTCAGGGCGACAGATATATCAGGGAGGAAGATGCGAAGACGGTGCAATTCCTTGGCCACGACGCACCATTTCCACCCGGACCTCACCAGATCGCCACAATGACGGGTGCCGACACATTTTATTTCTTCGCAGTCAGGGAGTCTGGCAAAAAATACCGTTTTATCTGCCGAAAAGCGGAGGCTGCCGCACAGGAGACGAACCGAAAGATGAAGGCATCAGCGTCGATGCAGGAATATATTGATTTTCTGGAAACAATCGTACGCCAATATCCAGAACAATGGTTTAATTTCTACGATTTTTGGTCGTAGAGACGCCATATTATGACGTCTCTGTCGCATCGTCTTAAAGAAAAAGGGCGAGCATAAAGCATCGCCCCTACAAAATTATTCCTTGAATTTCTGGTACATTCCGTTTGTCATTCTGTATTGACCTTTCTCTAAAGTATCGGTCTTTTCTTCTGAATATTCAGTGCTATCGTACCAGATTGTCTTCATATAATCAATGATAGGATATCCGGTTTTATAGTCTAACTTAGCATCGTCTGAGTAAAAAACATTTATTTTGCGCCTTTGTGTATATGAGACATCATTCCCGTCAATTTGTTTTGTGATAGTGTCAGTTCTTGACTCTTTGAGTATGGCATCTTTGAGCACAAATTTCTTATTCTCTATGTCGTAGTAGTCGGTATTGTAAGTTTCATTGCAACTGTATCTTTCCCCTTTCAAAGTGTCTATTATTATTTTGTCTATTCTTATTAATGGCATACCGTTTGCTTTGTTTATGAGTGTATGATTTCTCACAGCCACGTTTTCATTAATATTGTAAAATGAAGAAGAGTCTGATAGTGTAGCGATGGAATCCTTTACATTAAATAGCAAAAAGCCAAACTTATTGTCATTACAATAGTTTGCGTCATCGACAATGAACACAATCAGAGAGTCTTGATCGTATTTTCTTTTGCAGCAACTTTCGTCATAATAAATCTGGTCAATAGGTTTGTTGTTGACGCAATTGATAATATACTGTATCTTTCCTTCATAGTCAAAAGGCGCGTAGGATTTGTTCTTCGGACTCTCTTTGAAACGGTCTCTATGGTCGAAGATGATTTCGTAGTTGATCTCTGGTTTGTAGGTCCAGTGGCAAGTGTTGCTTTTGGCATCGATAATCAATGTGTCTATGGATTTGTCGGATTTTTTAATTATAGTATCACCTCTCCAGATGCAATGACCATCTTGAAAATTATCTGCGTAGGATTTGATTATCACATTTTCTTTTTCAAATTTATAATTCCTGTAAAAGTCATTATAACTTTCTTTGAAGAATGTTCCAAAAAAGACAAGGATAAGCGAGAATAGAGTGGTGAAAGTGACGATTCGAAGTATTATTCCTTGTTCCCCTTTTATCACAGCAGAAATGGATTTTACCAGAGAATATGTACCTGCTATGATTAAAGGCAAATATACAATTAATCCAAGTCTTAATGCCCAGATTATAATTCCACTTAGATCTTTATTGCCGAAATTAGTTTCGTCAAATGGCGAAAAAGAGAACGGCTGATTATAGAATGATATGATGTTGGTGATTGCCAACAATATCATAATGATAATATGCTCTGTTTTATTTTTCATCGTTATAGTCCTCTTTAATGTTTGCTTTGGCTTCGTATATCAATGAATCACCTTTGTATAGGTTGCCGTCTTTTGAATTGAAAATTTTGTTGTTTGGATCTACAGAGATGTAATTGATTTTGCATCTGTCCCAATTCATTACCCTGTCGTCAATATTTTTTATTGATTCTGGGATAAAGAGAGTGTCGCAATCTAAACTATATTCTTTACTAAATTCAACAATTCTATATCTGGTATTATGATGTGTGATTTCAGCAGGAATTATCAGATTGCGTTGAATGTATCTGGGAGACATTGAGACCTCTTTGGTTTGCTTGTTGATGTAAGAGAATGTCATCGTGACATTATTTACTTTTTGCTCGAATATGAATTTATTATCCAATTGCTTTTCTGTTGGCATTAACATGTGGACGTAGGTGATCAATGATAATAATCCTACTGCTGTACATATAATAGTTGCTATATATTTCATATTGTTGTCTATTTTGAGCAAAAATAAATAAAATAGATGGACATAGGTTTGTCGGATAGATTAATTATTGTTAATGAATGTGAAGGATGTTTCAGTGGAGATGCGACAATACAAGTGAAGACGCAACAATGCCGAGACGTTATTCTAGGTTATTCTCGTAATAAATAAGGGCAGGATTTCTCCCACCCTAATTATGAATTATGCATTATGAATTACGAATTGATTTTATCTCTTGTCCACGTTTCCCTCGTAGAAATTGATGAATGCGTTTGTCACCAGACGATTGCCGCCAGGAGTAGGGTAGTCGCCGGAGAAATACCAGTCGCCACGATGGTCAGGACATGCTACGTGTAGGTTGTCAAGTGACTGATAAACAATCTCTACTGGAGTTTTGACATCTTTGGGCGTAAGCAATTCCGCTATCTCTGCTGAAATCTCTTCGTCGGAGAATGGATCGTAGATCTCTTTCACATAGTTGACATACTCCTCTTTCTTCTTGTCCACCTGTGCCTTGCTTTTCGTGTAGACTTCCTCGATGACATTCTCCATTCCTCTCTTTTTCAGCAAAGAAATAGCGGCTTTGAATGCGATAAACTCGCTCATTCGGCTCATGTCGATACCGTAGCAGTCGGGGAAGCGAACCTGTGGAGATGAAGAGACGATGACGATCTTCTTTGGCTCAAGACGGTTGAGAATCTTGATGATGCTTTGTTTTAGAGTCGTGCCTCTCACGATAGAGTCGTCGATCACGACAAGGTTGTCTGTCTTTGGATGGATAGATCCGTATGTGATATCGTAGACGTGTGCGGCCATGTCATTACGGTTTTTATCCTGTGCGATGAACGTGCGCATCTTGATATCCTTGATTGCGATTTTCTCCTGACGTGGACGTGCGGAAAGGATTCTGTTCAGCTCCTCGTCTGAGAATTTCTTTCCTGAGAGGATAGCTCGTTTCTTATCCTCAATCATCACATTTTCAATACCATGCATCATTCCGTAGAATGCCACTTCGGCGGTGTTTGGGATGAATGAGAAGACGGAATTGTTCAAGTCGTTGTCGACAGCTTTCAGAATTTGTGGAGTGAGTAGCTCGCCGAGTTTTTTGCGCTCCTTATATATGTCGATGTCGCTGCCACGGGAGAAGTAGATGCGTTCGAACGAGCATTTTTTGATTTCTCCTGCCTCACGGATCCGCTCTAGATGGAACGACGCGTCTTTTTTGATGATGATTGCCTGCCCTGGCTGAAGCTCATTAATGTCATCAATCTTTACATTCATCACTGTTTGGATGACAGGTCTTTCGCTTGCGGCGACGATAATCTCATCATCGTAGTAGTAGAAAGCAGGACGTATTCCGTTAGGATCACGGAAGATGAACGAGTCGCCGTGGCCCACCATACCGCAGATGCAGTAACCACCGTCGAAGCCTTTTTCGCTACGTCTGATCACTTCACCCAAGTCGACATTCTTCTCAATGAGTTGCGAAATCTCATCGTATGATTTTCCCTGAGCGTCATATTCATTAAACTTACGCTGGACTTCCATGTCGAGCTGGTGGCCGATGGTCTCGAGCATAAGGATAGTGTCGCCCATATCACGAGGATGCTGGCCTATACGGGTAAGGTTGGCGAACACCTCGTCGACGTTGGTGAGGTTGAAATTGCCAGCCAGCACCAGAGTGCGGTCTTTCCAGTTGCTGCGTCGCAAGAAAGGATGGACGTATGACAGACCTGATTTTCCAGTTGTGCTGTAACGGAGATGACCGAGGTATAGTTCACCAGCAAAAGGGAGATTGTCTGCCGCATAATCAGGGTCTGCCCAAATTTCAGGAGTGAGGTTCTGATAGTTCTGATAAACAGTTTCAAAGATTTTGTCGATTGCCTGGCCTCCCTCCGCTCTTTCACGGAAAATATACTCTTCTCCGGGTTTTGCATGCAGTTTGACGCAAGCCAAACCAGCGCCTTCCTGACCACGATTGTGTTGCTTTTCCATTAGGAGATACAGCTTTTCAAGACCGTATTTCCAAGAGCCATATTTCTCGTAATAATACTTGAGTGGCTTTCTTAATCTTACATACGCAATTCCGCACATGCCGTCTTATGTGTTAAGTTAATTTCAGTTTGTGATGCAAAATTATATAAAAATGGTTAAAATGAAAGCAAAATGTTGCGTATTTTGCAGAAAATGTGGATTTTTTCTATCGTGAAGGTCCATGCCAAACAACATGTTTAAATATAGTGTACAGTGATTTTTTTATTGTACCTTTGCCTATATACTTTTTGAATGTATTTTTTGCTGATGAATAATAAAATAAATAAAGAAGCGTATGAATAGATTATTTACATTCGTTGCCGCATTGTCTCTTTCTATCTCCGTATTTGCAGGAGATATGGAAGTCCACACAGGAAATGGGTATGCGGTGATTCATCCATTCCCTACAAGATCAGAGGTTAAAGAGATGACATCTCCATGTGTCTTGGACTATGGAAACAAGACAGAGGAATTTTATCGTTTTGATTTATCTTCCAAAGGAAATGTCAAGGTCAAGTCGACGGAAAAGTCGTCTTGGGTAGAAAAGAAATATCCTTCAGTAAAGTCAATCACGCATACTTTTAAGGATGGGTCTATTAGTAAATTTATTCCGTTGTATGAGGCTGATAATAAGGCATACATAAAGGGCACAATAAAGAAGGATGATTCACCTGCGTGGTTTTATCTGTTGTTGGAGGGTGATATTTCTATCTACTTCTTGTCTGGAACAGGTGCATATACTGGTTTGACAAAGGCAGGTGCCCCACCTATGTTATATCTTCATCGCAAGGGTGATGATTTTGCAGTGAAAGTGTCCAAAGGCACTGGTATGGGAGCTGAATTCCCTTTGATGCCGGAAGTCATTGCAGAGTTTGTCAAGGACAATGCGGAATTGGCTGCTACGGTGAAAGCGGAGAAGAAACTTCCGTCTAAGAATGAGACCTCAATCGGAACTTTGGAAAGAATTATTCGAGAGTATAACACTGCAAAAGAGGCGAACAAATAAAGACAAAATCCAATTTAAATAGACAGGTCCGGACTCACACAAGTCCGGATCTTTTTGTATATTTGCAGAAAATAAATAAGATTAGTAAAATTAGTTTTATATGTGGAATAGTAACAGTGATATCCTATATGGATTGGCATTGACGTTTGTCCATGGTGTCGGATCCGCAAAAATCAAGGAATTATCACAGAAATATGAATCGTTGGGCGACGTTTTTGCATTGCCCGAGAAAGTGTTGGTGGAGCAGTGTCGACTGAATGAATCGGCGGCTAAAGCAATTTCAGAAAATAGTGCGACGTTGCTTCGTCTGGCTGAACGGGAAATCGAATCGGCTGGGAAAGGGGGCGTGAAAATCCTGTCGATCTACGATGCCGACTACCCGTCTTCGTTGGTGAAACGACGTTCAGACACTCCTTTCTTCATCTATTACAAGGGAACTGCATCTCTCAACGATCGCAGGATCATCTCCATCGTCGGCACACGCAATATGACTCATTATGGAAAATCGTTCACGGAATCTTTTGTGTCGGATATCGCAAAAATCTACCCTGATGCGTTGATAGTGAGTGGATTGGCACGTGGAGTGGATATCACTGCGCATTGTGCCGCATTGAAGAATGGGCTCGACACACTCGCTGTGATGGGCACAAGTTTTCCCACAATCTACCCGGCGGACCATCGTCGTTATGTCGGGGAAATCATGGAGCATGGAGGGTTGGTGACGCAGTTTCAATACCAATCGTCGACAGACAACAAGAATTTTGTGGAGCGCAACAGGATCATTGCGGCTATTGCGGATGTTGTGGTGGTTGTGGAGAGCAAAGGGAATGGAGGATCAATGTACACTGCGGAGTGGAGTCATAGGTTGGGAGTGCCGTTGTGTGCGTTGCCTGGCGACTATACAAGAGAGCAGAGTGAAGGATGCAACAATCTGATTCGCAATGGGAAAGCTCATCTTGTCACCTCAGCTGTCGACGTGGATGATATACTCTCAGGCAATCGTGATGATTCATTCCTGCGACGTGTCTCAGCCATACAGTCGCATCCATCGTCTGAGAAAAAATCCCCACAAAAGCCAGATTTGTCTGCCCTTGATCTTGACGAAGATAAGAGCAGGATTGTGGAAATCCTCGCGTCGACAGGGCCATCGCATAAAGATATCATAGCCAGGGAGTCGGGCAAGACCATTTCAGAAATCTCCGACATCCTTTTTGATCTGGAGATGGACGGAATAGTGAGGGAGACGATGGGAGGAGGATATGAAGTGGTGTGACTAAACGTGAGTTTGCAAGATCATTAAGTAAAACCGAGGATTGTTAAGGGCGGAACGCCCTAACTTCTTCTCTCTCAGCGAGACCGGAGGTCGAGCTGTTATAAAACTTTGCTTTTGTGGTTTATAAGTTATAAAAGTGCGGATTTTGTGAGTTTTGTATTCTATGGAATATAAAAATATAGATTTTATGGATTTTGTATTTTATAGAATATAAGAATGCAGATTTTGTGAGTTTTGTATTCTATAGAAAATAAAAATGTGGATTTTATGGATTTTGTATTCTATAGAGAATAAATTTGTTAATTTTGTGATGTAGTCCGATTTTATTAGATATGAATTCAGGTTGTAGGATTAAAGAAAATAGTTTTACAATCTTATATACAGAAAGTGATTTCGTTAGTGTTTAAAAATATTAATATGAAAAATTTCTTACTATTTTCGACTATATGCTGTTGTGCATTAGTCAGTTGTGGAGGTTCAAATAACAGCAACGGTCATGATTCTAAAAGCAAGGAAGATACGTCTGTTGTGGAAGGAAAGATTGATACAGTGTCTGAATCTGTAGAGAAAGCGGATCTTTATACGATGACAGACGGAAAGTTTTTCGACTTGAAGGGAAATGTGAAGAAGTGTGTGGTATCTGTTTACGCTGCCGACGAGAATGGCAATCCGGAATCCTCAAAAGCGGAGAGTGAGACAACAATTGAGTTTGACGCTGATGGTAAATATTCCGTCCATTCAGGATATGATAACTGGGACTGTGTCCGCAACGACAATGGTTCGATAAATAAGTTCACTTGGTATTGCAGTGATTTTGGTGTAACGTTTGTAGACTCAGTTTCTTACAATAATTCGGGATTCCCAGTTGCTTTGTCGTCAAAAAATCTAGGGCATCAGACTTTTGTTTTCGAGTATGACGCGGACAATGAGCTGGTGTCAAAATCATCAACTGCCACATATGAGGAGGGAGTGGAAGGCAAGACCGTGTCTGCATATAAGATTTTGAAGCGTGACGCGAAAGGAAATTGGACTAAACGTGTGATAGATGTGACAGAAGGAACCAAAGAGTTTGGAGCCGCTGACTATGAATATAAACGTTATAAATCATTGGAGGTCAGAAAAATAGGATATTGATTTGATGTTTTTTATAGTAGAGAGACTCCATAATATCATTTGCTTATATAAAAATGCATAAGACAAATGCATCTTGTAATACAATCTGAATTGTACATCATTATATTTGATAGCCATATCTCTTTGGGATGTTTTGCGTTATCTATAAAAATGCGTAGATATTTTTTGTCTTCATCTATAATATAATTTCGTTTGTTTCTCCAGAATAAATGATAAGTTATATGACCTTGTCTTGTTGGAAGACATTCTCCGTTTTTATATAAAACGCCTAATGCTAAACGATTTATATAACGTTGTGGAATGGTATCTCCGTCTTTAAAAATCATTATTTTCTTTCCTGATTTCATTAGAGATTCAGGGGTCTCTCCTTTGGGAACATAGTAAAAGCAGTATCCATCCTCTGCTATTGTTTCTGTCCATATCGAACCATCCTGTTTCGTAAATGTGATATGGGATTTTTGTGGAAGCGTCAGCAATGTGTCATACGTCCAAACTGCAAACTTCAAATCTATATATGGGTATGGTGTTGGTAAGACTGTCCATGAATTATGGCATCTACCCAATTGGGCAAAAATATACAGATCGGATGGAGAAATTCCGTCAATTGTAGATTTTATACAGGTATTGAAAAGGGGTGCCGTGGGACGAATTGGTAAATTTGTGATATTTCCGTTGTGGTTATACATAAATACAGGTGGATTTGTATTCTCTTGCAACTTGAGGTTTCGTTTTCGAATATCTGCATTCGGAGAATAAACAACGGCTTTTATATTATTCACCATATTCCACCGTTTTAAGGATAAATAGTGCTGTTCATTTTCCACATAGTAATATTTCGTTTTGAGGCTACTATGTCCTTCTAAGGAATCAGAATAGATAAATACGCTGTCACAATGGAGACTCTCCTTCAAATAATGCAATGATTTTGGAATGATGATTTTTCTGCAATGAGAAGGCATATCTGCCAAATAAGGTAACGTGTCTACTCCTTCACGAATGGTAAAAACAGAATCTATAAACTCGCCATATTCAGCATATTTGGGCTTATCTTCTTTAAAATTCTTATGTGAAATCTGCAGACAAAAGGGAAGACGGTACAAAGTGTCGTAAGTGGTGACATAAAAATCGTATTTGCTATAATCATTGTTGATTCTTATGAGGCTTTTGGGGATGTTGTTGATTATAACCGATTGTATTTCTTTGTCAGATGAAATGGAATCAATACCTACCAAAGAATCTCCTTGCTCAGTCACATAGATTGGATGATATTTCTCACTCATCCAACTGGTGTCTCGTTTGCTCACGTCTAATCCAGGACAAAAGATTTTTTCTTTAATGTTCGAGTCGAGACTTTTTTCCCATCTGATTTTATTCTCCCACAATTTTTCCACAAGCATCTTTGCCACAAGAGTGTCAAAAGGACATACAAGATAGTTTGTATTATCCATGATATTAGCTAGCCATTCAGGGTTGATAGATGAAGATTGAATCACCAACGTGTCACAATTTAAATTGTATGGGTAATATTTCAAACTTGAAGGAAATACGATTTTAGAGAAATGTGTTCTGGGAAAATTCCAGACAGAATCTACCGTGGCTGGCATATTAAACACAGTGTTCTCCTTGCACAATCCAGATGTGATCAATGTCGTTTTCTGCTTGTCGTATACTCCACATCCTTCGATACATAGATATGGATTCTTTGGGTTTATGCGAATGTCATAACAGGTGTTATTCTGAGTGTAGTCGCTTAGATACCGCAAAGAGGCCGGAATACAAACTAATCGAGTCTTTTCGTCCAATTTGAGAGACACAGAATCTACACCTTCGTCAACAACAATTGTGCTATAATTAAATATTGGGTCATATTCGTCGTAATCATCCCAAAATTCATGTGAAAAGTTCGAACGTATATGCAAAACTGAGTCGTCCTCTATTTTGAACGTAGCTCGTGGACGAGCTTGGATGTTCAATATAAAGAAGAAAAATATAGAGAAATATATGAAGATTTTCTTTGTCATCGCGTAAAAAATGAAGATTCGAAATCAAATTATTTCTTTGTCTGACGAAATAACTTCATGACCGCTTTTATGTTAGGATCTATCTGCCAAACAGCAAAGTTATTTCCAAATAAAAGGCGAGATGTAGAGTTGGATATAGTGAGATATTCGCCGTCTATCTTATATGCCATACTTTCTTGAAGTATATTTCCATCAGAGTCAACAATCTGAAATAGTCCATCTTTCTTAAAAATATAAGTGAATGGTTCTCTTTCTCCTTGGCAGAACCATTCTCCAATGATGTTTTTGTTGATGCTTTCATTGGTGCCTTTCTTGTGGAGATAAAAGGCTATTTCAAAAGGAGGTTTAACCTCAAGTTTGGAACTTATTCGTAGCAATAAAAGGGTATTGCCCGATTTGTTTTTTTCTAATAGGAGTGTATCGGTTGTATAAATTCTTATACGTTCGTTGATATAATTAGGATTAAGGCTATGATTATCTATTGCGGTTTTCATGTCCTTTTCCATTTGACGAATTTCCTCTTCTTTTTTGCGGATATCTTTTTGTATGCGTGTGAGAATGATGGTATCTCCGATTTGTCGGTATGATCCTTTCTCTATTTTTTGACAGTAAAACTTTCCGTCGGAAGAGAAATGTACTCCAGATTCAAAATCTTCGTCTTCTAATATTCCAGCATCTCCACCGATCCATTCTCTCGACGACAAAGTTTCCACACCCCAATCTCCTACCAAAGTTTGGGCATTAAGTCCTGCTATTAATGCAAAAAGTGTTATAAACAAAAGACTAATCTGTTTCATATAATTGTATGTTATAATGTAAAGTTAAAATTTTCTGACCGCATGTCTTCAATGATTGTAAGAATGTGTATCATCTCAAAAGTTTATTTTCCAAATGCAAATATACAACAGGATTTCGTTTGTCATCAATTATTTCAATGCAAATGATGCTTATATTAAGAACTATAATCCAACAAATCAATGATTTTCTAGATGTTCCCACAATATTTTTATATCTTTGTCCTTCAAACAAAGAACATTATGTGTAATATAAAAATTTTGGCGGCTGCATTCCTTATGCAGGTTTGCGTAGTGGCAAACGCTTTGGAAAAAAACAGCACTTACGTCAACTATATCTCGAAATACAATAAGATCGCCGTTGAAGAGATGCGTTCCAACGGCGTGCCTGCAAGTATCACTCTTGCCCAAGGTTTGCTTGAGAGTGGAGCGGGTCTCAGTGAACTTGCAAAGAAAAGCAACAACCATTTCGGAATCAAGTGCCATAATGAGTGGACTGGTGAACGTGTCTATCACGACGACGATAAACGTCAGGAGTGTTTCCGAAAGTATGATAATCCGGAACAGTCGTTTGTGGATCACTCGTTGTTCTTGAAGAAGGCCCGTTATGCTTCGTTGTTCACTTTGGACCCTACCGACTACAAAGGTTGGGCTAAGGGTCTGAAAAAATGTGGCTACGCTACTGAGCCTCGTTATGCGGAGCGTCTGATTGATTTGATCGAGACATATGAACTTTATAAGTACGACCAGAAGACTGATATCGAGGAGGTTGTGAAGACGGTGCAGGAAAATCAGGTCGTGGCTGAGACAGAAAAGAAATATCTTACAGAGAGTGCGATGGGTAGCATTCCCGTCGGCCCATATCATAAGGTTGTGAAAATCAAAGGCAGAAAGGCGATAGAAGCTCGTAAGGGTGATACTTATGAGACTCTTGCCAAGGAATTTGGCATGCGTCCGTGGGAACTTCGTTGGGCAAACAGAGCAAAACGTGGTGACTCAATCGAGGTGGGAAGCCCTGTCTATCTGCGTCGCTGGTAATTCTTTAATAAGTATAGAATGAAGACGAAGTTGAGACTGCAATATAAAATTTATTTGGTTCTTTCGTATGTGATGGCGGTGCTTTATATTGCCAGATACTATGATAAACCAGTTTATTTGCTGATGATTATCGCATTGCTTGGGTTTGTGGTGTGGAATTTGCCGATATATGAGGCGACGGAAGATGCGATTGTGGAGTGGAGACTGGGGATCCCTGGACTATTGAAAGGTAAGGTGTTGAAATATAGCGAGATCACCCGATATATGCCTGATAATAAGAATGCAAGATTAAGCAACTATGGCATCTATACGGAAAAAGAATCAATATTTCTGTCGGAACGAAGGTTTTCCAACATTGAGGAGTTTGTGGAGTATTGCAAGGCAAAATCATAATGTGATGTAGGGGCAGGTCTTGTACCTGCCCTTATATTTTATGTGGCTCTCAAATGTTATGAAACAAAGGGCAGACACGAGGCCTGCCCCTACGGTTATCGTATTATCTTAAACACTCCGTTCTCTTCGATTTTGATGATTTTCGACGGTGATGATGGCGTCTTGTCGTCGCGTCTGAACTTTACAACATAATCTGCTGCATTCAGTATCTCTTCACTTATTTCCGCAAAAAATTTCGCTGATGGCTCGCCTGAGATGTTGGCAGATGTGGAGACGATTGGAAACCCGAATCTTTCACACAGTGCGTGGCTGAACTTCTCTTTTGTCACTCTGATTCCGACACTTCCGTCTTCAGCAATCACATTGGGAGCGAGTCCTTTTGCTTTTGAATAGATGATGGTCGTCGGTGTGTCGGCACACTCGATAAGATCCCATGCGATATCCGGCATAGCGTCGGAATATAGGGGAATGCGTCCAGGTGCGTCGACAAGCAGGATCATCGATTTGGAGTCGGCTCTACGTTTGATCTCAAACACCTTCTTCACTGCTGCTTCATTTCTCGCGTCGCATCCTATGCCCCAGATGGTGTCAGTAGGGTAGACAATAATTCCGCCGTTGCGTAGTGTGTCTATTGCGGCTTTAATGTCCTCTTTGTCGTAATTCTCGTTCATCACTCTTCTCTTTTTCTGCGTTTCAACTCGAAATCTCTTCCCAAATATTTCTCTTTCACAATGGCATTTGCCGCAAGCTCTTCCGGTGTGCCTTTGAAAAGAATCTTGCCTTCGAAAAGCAGATATGCGCGGTCTGTGATCTGCAACGTCTCATCCACGTTGTGGTCTGTGATAAGGATTCCGATATTCTTGTCCTTTAGTTTCCACACGATATTCTGGATGTCGGCGACGGCGATAGGGTCGACTCCGGCAAATGGCTCGTCGAGCATGATGAATTTTGGTTCGATTGCCAGGCATCGCGCGATCTCGGTTCTTCGACGCTCACCTCCAGATAGACGGTCGCCAAGGTTGTGGCGCACGTGGTTGAGGTTGAACTCGTCGATGAGGCTTTCCAACTTCTCTTTCTGATACTCTTTGGAAAAATTGGTCATCTCCAGCACAGCTTTGATATTGTCTTCCACACTCATCTTTCTGAACACGGAAGCCTCCTGTGGAAGGTATCCCACTCCTTTTTGAGCTCTTCTGTAGACGGGATCTTTTGTAATCTCCTCATTGTCGAGGAAGATGCGTCCTGCGTTTGGCACGATAAGACCTGTGGTCATATAGAAAGTGGTGGTTTTTCCTGCTCCGTTAGGGCCAAGCAGTCCGACAATCTCTCCTTGCTTCACGTTGATTGACACATTGTTGGCGACGGTACGTTCTCCATACTTTTTCACCAAACCTTCTGTGCGCAGCGTCATGCGTCCCTCCTCAATGACGATTTCCTCTTTCGAGTTGAGCATGGCTTGCTGCATTGCCTCTATATCTGCTGCTGATATTTCTATCTTGTTTTCACTCATGACATTCTGATTCTATTGTTGGTCCTTACATATCAAATGAGAAAGGAAGGAACGAGCCGACTCCTTTTATGTGGTAAATCACCTCTGTCCCGTAGAGATAAAAATCGATTGCTTTTCCGCCTCTTCTTTCCGTCTCCAATAACACTTGCAGGCATGCTGCACAGGGAACGATAGGCTGAGCTAAAAACTTGCCTTCTGTCTCTGCTGCGATAGCCAGTGCGACGACTGCTTCCTTAGGATACTGTGCTCCACAAGCAAACACTGCTGTCCGCTCGGCGCATAATCCGCTTGGGTATGCCACATTCTCCTGGTTGGATCCGCAGACTATATGGTTGCCATCTGTCTCCAATGCGGCTCCTACGTGAAATTTGGAATATGGGGCGTATGATGTTTTTGTAGCCTCCTTTGCTTTGTCGATCAACTGTTTTACGTTGTCTGGCAACTCATTGTAAGCCACCTCACTATATTCGATTTTCTTGACTTTGCTTATCATAAATTGTCAATCACTTTGTTAAGAAAGAATTTGTTGTCGTGCTTAGGCATCATCACTTTCAATCCATGGTGGATGATGCGTATGTGGATATCTTTCTCTTCCAACACTGGTTCTCCATCAATATGGAATTCTCCGCTCTCTTCTCTGCACAGTGTGATGTCTGTAGCCTCCACGAATGTGAAGTATCTTGACTTGAGAAGATTTTTGGTCATCAGTTGTGCGATTATTGCTGGAATAGCAAACATTGTGAATGGTTTGAGGATGCAGACGTTAAGTTTTCCATCCGCAATATTAGCCTCTGGTGCTATGTAGGCGTTGTTGCCCCACTGAGCTGCGTTGGCGATAGTGATGAGGAATGCCTTTTGAAGCACTGCCATGCTGTTGGCTTTGATGACGTAGTTGTATGGTTTGTAGTTCCAGTACTCCCTGCACATAGTTTTGATGTAGGTCATCAATCCCCTGGTTTTCTGGTTGCTGAATGAATGGCTCACATGTGCGTCAAAACCTGTGCCGCAAGTGCAGAAGAAGCATCTGTCGTTGGCTTTCGCGTAGTCGATATGTTCTTCATTTGCCTCGTTGATTTGTTGCAATGCTTTTGATGGACTCATGGAATAGCCAAGATGGCGGCCAAGTCCGTTGCCGGAACCAAGAGGAACGATAGCCAAAGCGGTGTTGGTATGGACGATAGCCGACGCGATTTCGTTCACAGTACCGTCGCCTCCGCATGCCACCACAACATCATATCCCTCTGCAGAGAGTTGTTGCGCAAGCTCCTTGCCATGTCCGGCATATTGGGTGTAGACGATTTTGGGCTCGAATTTCTCTTTGTCCAAATTCTTCTCAATAAGCTCTGGAAGAGACTCCTTGCTCTTTGTTCCGCTTTTGGGATTTATTATGAATGCAATTTTTTTCATGTCATTTAGTCTTCGACGGCATCTTCCTCTACCTGTAGGTTCTCAATGATCAGTTCCTGACGTTCGAGAGTGTTGACACCCATATAGAAACTTAGAATTTCAGCCACAGCATCCTCTTTTCTCAGTTGCACCTGGTCGAGACGGATATTCTTGCCAATCACATCGCGGAATTCCTCCGGTGAAATCTCACCAAGACCCTTGAATCGTGTGATCTCAGCATTTTTGCCGATGGCTTTGATGGCATTTTCTCTCTCCACATCATCGTAGCAATAGAATGTGCGTTGCTTGTCGCGGACACGGAAAAGAGGAGTCTGAAGAATGTAGACGTGGCCTTTCTTCACCAAGTCTGGGAAAAATTGTAGAAAGAATGTCAAAAGAAGTAGACGGATATGCATTCCGTCGACATCGGCATCTGTAGCGATGATGACTCTGTTGTAGCGCAAGCCTTCAAGACCGTCTTCTATATTTAGTGCTGCTTGAAGAAGCGTCATCTCTTCATTCTCGTATACCATTTTCTTCGACTTTCCGTAAAGGTTCTTTGGCTTACCTCTAAGGCTGAACACAGCCTGGGTGTTCACATCACGGATTTTTGTGATACTTCCAGATGCGGAGTCTCCCTCGGTGATGAAGATGCTTGTTATATCACGTGTGTCGATATCTCCTTTGGGAGCTTTGTTGTCGTTGAAGTGAATACTGCAGTCGCGAAGTTTCTTATTGTGAAGATTTATCTTTTTGGTTCTCTCCTTTGCCGCTTTCGACACTCCTGCCAAAGCTTTACGTTCTCTTTCAGACTCTTTGATCTTCTCCAACATTTTGTCGGCAACATCAGCATGGATGTGAAGATATTTGTCGAGTTTGTCGGCCACAAAGTCGTTGACGTATTTGTTGATAGAGACACTGTCGTCGCCGGGAGCCATCTCCTTTGAGCTTAGCTTGTTCTTTGTCTGGCTTTCGAACATTGGCTCCTCTACATTGATCGCAATGGCTCCAACAACACCGTTGCGGACGTCAGCAAGATCAAGGTTTTTGTTGAAAAACTCTTTGATTGTCTTTCCTATAGCCTCACGGAATGCTGTCTGGTGAGGACCACCAAGAGAGGTGTTCTGACCATTGACAAAAGAGTAGTATTCTTCGTTGTTTTGGTCGGCATGAGTGAGTGCGATCTCCAACTCGTCATCCTTGAAATGGATGATGGGGTAGAGGGCGTCAGATGTCATTCTGTCGTTAAGAAGATCTTGCAGACCGTTCTTCGACGACACTTTCTTGCCGTTGTACAGAATTGTCAGTCCAGTGTTGAGATATGCGTAGTTCTGAAGCTGCTCCTCTATAAAGTCTTTGCGGAAAGAGTAGTTTTCAAATATCGTGTTGTCCGGCTCAAATTCGACGAATGTTCCGCGTGGTTCATTCTCAGTGTTGTCCACGATGCCAGAGTCAGAGACAAGTTTTCCTTGTTTGAACTCCATACGTCGGCATTTGCCGTCACGGTATGCTCCTACAGCAAACTTCCAGGAAAGAGCGTTTACCGCTTTCAGACCCACACCGTTCAGACCTACTGATTTTTTGAAGGCTTTCGAATCGTATTTACCTCCAGAGTTCAGCTTAGACACAGCCATCATCATCACGTCGTCGCCGGCTTTGTTTGTTCCCAACGGTATACCACGTCCGTTGTCGCGGATACGAACTTTCCCGTCGGCCATGGTCACTTCGATCTGCTTACCTTCTCCCATACGATATTCGTCGATAGAGTTGTCTATCGCCTCTTTGATCAGGATATAGATACCATCGTCGGAGTGAGAACCGTCGCCCGCGCGACCGATATACATACCGTATCGAAGACGGATGTGCTCGATGTCCTCGAGATGACGGATGTTGTTCTCGTCATATGTCACTGACTTGTCTGCGACTGGTTGCTTTGAAAAATCTAATTCTTCTGCCATTGTATAGTTCTTTGTAGTGCCGATGCAATAGCATGGCTTATTATAGCTGTCCGCTCTCCACAAGTAGGATTATGCGGTTGACAATCTGATGTTCCTCTTTTGTTTCGTCGAACCCTGATTTCAGGTCGGCTCCGAGAATTTTAGCGAATCCCTGCCAAAAGAATGCTCGGAATCCTCCTCGTAGTTCCTTGACGATTTCGTATCCCGTCATATCACACTCTCTGTCGACAAGGGTGATGAGCATTTTGCCCTGACGTAATGAAAGCTTTTTGAGCATTGGCTCATATTGCGTGTAAATCTCGTCTTCTTTTTGTTTCATGAATGCTTTTTTCTCTCTGTCGCTCATCCCTTCCATTTGGGCGTGAAGGTCTTTTAACATTGATCCGATAAGTTTTGCCCAAGGCAGTGTCTTTTTTACGTCGCGTACTGTTTTCCAGTAGAATTTCTCCTGTTTCTCATTTTTGAATTTTAGAGGAGGAAAAACGTATAGGTTAGGAAGCCCTGCCACAAGAATAGTATCTCCGTTTTCCACAATGGCACGGAATATAGTACCTTCTTCATTCTTTATCTCTGACGCATTGCAGACAGAGCAGAAAAAGACACTCAAAATGGACAATATATGTAAGATTCTTTTTGTCATAATATCGCTTACAATAAAGGCATCTCTATTTTGCAAATATAGCATTTTTTGCAGAAAAATGTCTTCGCTTTTTAATCAAAAGCAATTTTGCCCCTTTGAATTAACAAAATTTTAAAGAATATGAAATGAGACTCACCAAACAATTTAGCATTTCTCATTTATAATTTTTAATTGAGTGTTATTCCGCATATTTTGTTGGAAACCAAGCTGTGATCAATCCGATTGAAAGGACGGAGATGATGATGATCACGATGTCCCAGAATTGTACTGCGACGGGATAGTGCTCGATTACGAAGTCGGAACCTTCACTCAGTTTGATGATTCCAAACCAGCTTTGCAATCCGCATAGGAGCAGACCGAGGATCACACCTGCAATGCAACCGATGGCAGTCACCATCCATCCTTCAAGCAGGAATATCCTGCGTATTGTACTGTCTGTCGCTCCAAGATGTTTGAGCGTCTGTATGTCGTTCTTTTTCTCAATAATGAGCATCGACAATGAGCCGATGATGTTGACTATCGCAATCATCAGAACGAAGAACAAAATGAGGAATGTCACCCATTTTTCCACTTGGAGCATTCTGTAGAAATCTGCATGCAGCGTCTCTTTGTCGAGCACGTCAAAAGCATATCCGTCTACGCTGGATAACATCTCTTTAATCTGTTTCTGTATAGCCTCTATGTCAGCTCCTTCTTCGATTTTGATGTCTATATATGAAATTTCATGAGGCCCGTATCCATACATCTCCCTAGCCACATTGATGGGTATGAATGCGAACTTGGAATCTGTCTCCTGTTGGTTGACTGAATATAGTCCGCTCACGAATATCTGTATCTGGTTGAATGCCCCTTCCGGATTAGAGATGCTTAGCTTGGCGTCGTGGATGGGAGCGTACAGAGTCACTGGTTGGACGAAGTGGATGCTGGCATTTAGTTGGGCGGCAAGCGCCACACCAAGCGTCATGTATGGCACTTCATCATTGCCGACGTTGAATTCTCCTGCGTAGACGATGTCTTTTTTGATTATCTTGTAGTAGTTCTCGTCCACACCACACAGCGTGGCGGATGTCTGTTTCTCCCCATTCATTAGCACAGCACCGTCAGACAAGACAGGGGCTTGTGTCTGGATTCCTTTTATTTTTCTTATTTCCGCTATTTGCGGAAGTGTGTCGGGATATGTTTTGCCCTCTTTGGGTTGGATTCTTAGGTCGGGGTCGAACGACGAATACAGGTCGCCCACAACACTTTGGAATCCATTGTAGACGCTAAGAATGCATACGAGTGCCAATGATGCCACACAAATGCCTGTGGCACATACGCCAGAGACAATGTTGATGGCATTCTGCTTCTTTTTTGAAAAAAGATAGCGGAGGGCGACTCGTAGTTCAAAACGCATTGTGGTTAATCCTTTTGATTTTCAGAATCGTTTTCTGTCGCAGCGTTGACAGCATCTCTGTCGACAGCTAGCAGACGGTCGATAGTCTCAAGCTTGTCAAGCGTCTCATCAAGTTTGAAAATCAGCTCTGGTATCACGCGCACCTGATTCTTTATTCTTTTCCCTAGCTCATAACGGATGCTGCGGCTGCTGTTTTTCAATGTCTCTATCACATAATCGCTCTGGTTCTGCGGAAAAACACTGATGTAGGCTTTTGCGACACTCAAATCTGGTGAGATTCTCACCTCTGATACAGAAAGAATTGTCCCTTTGAATGTGGAAGAGACGTGGATGAACATGTCTCCTAATTCTTTCTGAAGCAGTCTCTCAATTCTATTTAATCTTGTATTCTCCATTTCTATTTTTTTTGATTAGGCTGCAAAGATAATGAATTTTTGTCAATTAATGTGGCTTTCAATGCGACACTAATATTTTCGGTTCTTTCCTATATCATGACTGATCTTGCAAAATAAAATAATGAAAGTCTGGCATATCGAGTTCATTCCGTAGTTAAAATGAGGATTGTTAAGGGCGGTGCGCCCTAACTCCTCCTCTCTAGTGCGAGCCGTAGGCGAGCACATATAAAAACACAGAGGAAAGAAGTTGTCAGAGAAAGTCTACGGCTTTTTTTGAGGAAAAGAGACGGAAAATCAGTCAAAAACCAAGTCTCTTTATGTAAAGAAATGCAATCATATAGTAATTTTTGAGAATAAAAACGAAACAGCTTCTAATTATGATGATTAGAAAAGACATTCTGTCATTCAACTAATCTCATTTTTTATATGTTTTGTCTCATAGACATTTTTTTAGTTTTCATATCTCTTTATTTTTCGTACTTTTGTGATGTTAATTGATTATTATATATGGCAGACGGATATTTGGAAAGTCGTTTTGACGCATATGAGAAGAAGAAGGCTGAGTGGGAACGTAAAAAGAAACTTGGTTTGCTGAAAAAGAAAAAAACTTCTTCAGATGTCAATCAGACGGAGTCGGATAAATAATTGGACGATTGTATGTCGTTGTGTGGACGGATTCATTCGCGTCTGCTTTTAATATGATTTTTTATGAAAAGGATATTATATGTAATATGCGTATTGCTGATGTCGGCATCTTTTGTGTCGGCACAGACCACCTACGCGAGCAAAAAAGAGGTCAAGGAGTATGAGACGGCTGTGCTTCTTATGGGTGACGGCAAATACACGGAGGCGTTGCCTAAACTTCAGGCGTTGGTGCGTGGAAACAAGGAGTTTGTTGACGCTGCATGGACTTTGGCTGAACTTTATGGCTACATGAACAATGAAGCCAAAATGCTCCAGACTCTTGAGGGTGTGGCAAAACCAAAATTGCCTCGCTACTACAATTCGGTCATGCGTCTGGCTAAAGCCTACCACAATACTTGTAATTATGAGAAGGCTATAGCAACGTACGAATTAGTTCCTCAGAAGGAGATGACTTATTATAAGATGGCTCAGAAGGCTATCGCCCAATGTAAGGATGGAATCGAACTCGCGTCTTCCCCTATTCCTTTCCAGGCTAAAAACATGGGACCTAATATCAATACCCAGTATGATGACTATTGGCCTTCAATCACTGCCGACGAGAGCCTTTTCTCCACTACGGTGAATATAGGAAAACTTGAAGGTCAATCGACGGTGGGAAAGGGAGTCCATGAGGATATTTTCATTTCAAAGAAGCAAAGTGGCAGCTGGGGAAAGATTCAAAATGCGGGTCAGTCGCTGAATTCTATCGGAAATGAGGGAGCTCAGTGTTTTTCTTTGGATGGACGCTACCTTTTCTTCATTGCGTGTGATCGCCAGCAGGGAATGGGTGGTTGTGACATCTATTACTCTATTCGTGAGGGTGATGGTTGGTCGAGAGCCATCAATCCAGGTGCTCCACTCAACTCTAAGCACTGGGAGACATATCCAAGTTTGAGCCCGACAGGTGATGAACTATATTTTGCCAGCACACGTCCAGGTGGAGTGGGAAAGTCGGATATCTGGAAATGTAAGGTGAAAATCAAAGATGATGGAATGCTGGAGTTTTCTGAGCCTGTGAATATGGGAACTCCTATTAATACTGCCGACGATGAGCAGTCGCCATTCATCCATGCCGACAACCATACTTTGTTCTTCTCTTCAAAGGGACATAAGGGCTTGGGTAAGATGGATATCTTTGTCTCATACAAAGATGAGAATGGCAAATGGAGTCAGCCTAAGAATATGGGTTATCCGCTCAACACATGCAGGGATGAGATCGGATTCGTGGTGAATGCGAATGGAGACAAGGCTTTCTATTCGTCGGACGGACAGGAGAAGAATGGCAAGGGTAGGGAAGTGTATGAGATAGATATGGCAAAGAACCCGTTGAAGCCGATGAAGAAGATGAAATATAGCCGAGGTAAGATAGTTGATGAGGCGACGGGAAAACCGATCCAGACAAAGATCAATGTGTATAGCACGAAGACAAATGAAAAGGTCTTCACCTCTGTTTCTGATAGGTCGACGGGAGAGTTTGTAACATGTGTGCCAGAAGGTGAGGAGACGGGATTGAATGTCAACAAACGTGGCTATATGCTTATCAGTGAGCATTTTGACAATGACAAGGCAGTCAAACTGGATGATAAGAAGGGTATGGCACTTGAGAAGATTGAGGTTGGCAAGAAAATCACTTTGAAGAATATCTTCTATGATTTTGACAAATCTACACTGAAGACAGCTTCATATAATGAGTTGGACAATCTTATCCAATTCTTGAAGACCAACCCTACAGTTAAGATTCGTCTGTGCGGTCACACAGATAGCAAGGGTAATGCGGAATACAACAAAAAACTGTCGGATACACGTGCGAAGACAGCCTACGATTACCTTGTGAAGAAAGGCATCAATGCCTCACGTCTGGAATATAAAGGTTACGGAGCGGAACAACCGATCGCCGACAATAAGACCGATGAGGGCAGGGCATTGAACCGTCGCACCGAATTCTTGATTATCGGAAAGTGACAGATTTTATTTCAGAGAAGAATATAGAATATATTAGAGATGGGTATTTGATATGAACCCCTAAAGTTAGACAAAAAACTTTAGGGGTATATTTATGTCAGAAAGGGGAAAAAGACAAAAGCATGGAAAGAAAGAG
>OCTX012285357.1_pt1 | contig 29485 bp, 23 predicted proteins | sample 1539691 | NCBI WGS metagenome assembly OCTX01 (sample SAMN02144231, study PRJEB22623) | gut metagenome | biome: sheep rumen | host: Ovis aries | place: New Zealand
CGGCAAACTGTTCAGTTGCCGCTGCCCCGATCGTTCCCGTCATGTCAAGACACCCGCCGAATCCGCCAATCAGCAGCGTTTCGCCGCCCGCTACGCCGGCCGCCATCAACACCCGCCGCCATCAATACCCGCCCAGACAGGTCTCGCTTGAAAGCGATGTCGTCGCATTTTTTAAGTGCTATGTATGTTATGAAACATTTGTTTGAAAAAAACAGAGAAAAAATTTGCTCATGTCGATTTTTTTTTGTAACTTTGCAGCCAAATCGGGAAAAAACCGATTGAAAGTATGTTGTAAAACATTTTATAAAAATATTTAAACACCATGAAACACTTACTTCTTGGAGACGAGGCTATTGCACAAGGTGCTATTGACGCAGGTCTGAGCGGCGTGTATGCATACCCCGGAACTCCTTCTACTGAAATCACCGAGTACATTCAAATGCGTGAAGCGAAGCGTCCGGAAGGACAGGCTCCGATTTTCTGCAAATGGGCAGCCAATGAGAAAACGGCCATGGAAGCCGCACTCGGTATGTCGTATATGGGCAAACGCGCACTGGTGTGCATGAAGCACGTTGGAATGAACGTCTGCATGGATGCCTTTATGGCGGGCAGTATCACCGGTGCTAACGGCGGTCTGGTAGTCGTAGCGGCAGATGACCCCTCGATGCACTCGTCGCAGAACGAGCAGGATAGCCGTTTCTATGCTAAGTTTGCCATGATACCCTGCTTCGAGCCCTCCAACCAGCAGGAGGCGTACGATATGGTGCAGGAGGCATTTGAGCTGTCGGAGAAGATTCATTACCCGATTCTGCTGCGTGTGACCACCCGCATGGCGCACAGCCGCGCCGTCGTTGAGACGCGTGAGAATCAGCCCAAGCAGAACGAGATGCGCATGCCCGACAACGTGAAGCACTTCATCCTGCTGCCCGCTTTCGCCAAAGGCAACTATGCCGAGCTGGTAGCTGCGCAGGACAATTTCGTAGCGCTCAGCAACGGCAGCACCCACAATACCTACGTAAAGGGTGCCAACCCCCGCAAAGCCATCATCGCTACGGGTATCGCTTATAACTACCTGATGGAGAACTACGACGAGAAGATGGGTTATTCCATCCTGAAAGTCAGCCAGTATCCGCTGCCCGCAGCCCTGATAGACCGGATGGTACAGGACGGCGCCGAGGAGATCCTGGTAATCGAAGAAGGTCAGCCTGTAGTAGAAGAGCTGATCCGCGGCATGGTTCCCTCGACGGTGAAGGTAACGGGTCGTTTGACCGGTGCGCTACCCCGCATGGGTGAGCTGAGTCCGGACTGCGTGCGCGCAGCGCTGGGCCTGGAGGCTCTGCCCGTTCGCGAAGCCGACACGCTGGTAGTCAACCGTCCGCCCGCGCTCTGCCAAGGTTGCGGTCACCGCGATATGTATTCCGCACTGAACGAGGTGCTGAAGGAGTACAAGAACCCGCGCGTGTTTGGTGATATCGGTTGCTATACCTTAGGCGCTCTGCCTCCGTATCAGGCTCTGCATGCCACGCTCGAGATGGGCGCATCGGTTACCATGGCCAAGGGTGCGGCTGATGCCGGACAACATCCGTCGGTAGGCGTAATCGGTGACTCCACCTTTACGCACAGCGGTATGACCGGTCTGTTGGACTGCGTCAACAGCAAGAGCAATGTGGTCATCATCATCTCCGATAACCTCACTACCGGTATGACCGGCGGTCAGGACTCTGCCGGAACAGGCCGCCTGGAGGCTATCTGCATCGGTCTGGGCGTAGAACCCGAGCACGTACGCGTGGTCGTTCCGCTGCCTAAGAACATGGAGGAAATCAAACAGGTACTGCGCGAGGAGATTGACTACAACGGAACATCCGTGGTCATCGCACGCCGTGAGTGCATCCAGACGCTGAAACGTCACCTCAAAGCAGCCAAGAAGTAATTGACAATTGATAATTGATAATTGATAATTGATATTTTTGCCATGAAAAAAGATATTATTCTGGCCGGTGTGGGAGGCCAAGGTATTCTCTCCATCGCAACCGTAGTGGGCGAAGCCGCCCTGACCGAAGGACTCTATCTGAAACAGGCAGAGGTGCACGGTATGTCGCAGCGTGGCGGCGATGTGCAGTCGAACCTGCGTATCAGCAGCGAACCAATCTGTTCGGACCTTATCCCCAAGGGTGGGGCAGACCTGATTATCTCGTTGGAACCCATGGAGGCGCTGCGTTATGTCAGCTACCTCAAACCCGAAGGTTGGATCGTAACCTCGAATGCTCCGTTTGTCAACATCCCCAACTATCCGGATATGGAAGAGCTGAACAAGCACCTGGCTGCCATCAAGAACCATGTGGCACTGGATGTAGAGGGCTTGGCTAAGGAAGCCGGCGCACCCGCACAGGCTGCCAATATGGTGCTGCTGGGTGCTGCTATCCCGATGTTAGGCATTGATCATGACAAGATGATAGCCGGCGTGCGCCGCGTGTTTGCACGCAAGGGCGAGGCCGTTGTCGAAAGCAACGTAGCCGCCGTAGAGGCCGGTTATCGTAACGGTATAAAACTATAAGTCATGAATAGCATACCTCTGGATAAACAATTGGTAGACCAAACGTGCATGAACTTTGGTCTGAGAAACGCACACGAGCTTGGCGCAGCTACGATACGTCAGCTGGTGGGTGTGGTCAAGGATATCGAGAAGGCTACAGGCATCGAGTTCGTCCACATGGAGTTGGGCGAACCCGGTCTGCCTGCCGAGCAAATAGGTATAGAGGCCGAACACAAAGCATTACTTGCCGGCAAAGGCTCCAAATACCCAATCATCACGGGTATCCCCGAGGTAAAACATTGGGGGCATGAGTTCATCAAGGCATTCATCAACCTGGATATTCCCGAAGAGTGCATCGTGCCCTCGGTGGGCGGTATGCAGGCTGCCTTTGCGCTCAATACCACGATGAGCCAGCTATCTAAACAGAAAGATACCGTCCTATTCGTGGACCCCTGTTTCCCGGTACAGAAGCAGCAGTGCAAGGTTATCGGTGTGCGTGTGGATGCGTTTGACGTAGCAGACTTCCGCGGCGATAAACTGGAAGCCGAACTGGAGCGTCACTTCAAGACCGGCCGCATAGCTGCCATGCTCTTCTCCAACCCCAACAACCCGAGTTGGATGTGTCTGACGGAGCAGGAACTGGAGATCATCGGCCGCCTGGCTACGAAATACGATGTCATCGTCATCGAAGACCTGGCATACCTCAATATGGACTTCCGCGAGAAACGCGGCGTGCCTTATCAGGCGCCTTATCAACCTACTGTAGGCCGTTACACCAAGAACTGCGTGCACATCATCTCGTGCTCGAAGATGTTCTCGTACGCCGGTCAGCGTGGTGCCATCATCGCTGTAGAACCCGAGTTGGCCCAGAAATGCTATCCGCTGCTCGGCGAACGATATGGCAATGACGGACAGTTCATGCGCAACTTCATCTATATGATCCTGTACTCGCTCTCGTCCGGCGTGACGCACTCTGTGCAGTTCGGTATGGCTGCTATGTTTGAGGCAGCTTGCAAGGGTCAGCTTCGTTTCGTGGAGAACACGCGCGAGTACGCGCGTCGCGCGCAAAAGATTAAGGAGATCATGCTCCGCAACGGTTTCCGTATCGTCTATGACACGGATGCCGACGGACGACCTGTGGGTGACGGTTTCTTCTTTACCTTTACCTATAAGAACTGGACGGGCGAACAGCTGCTCAATAAACTCATATACTATGGCATCTCGGCTATCTCGCTGAGCTCCACCGGCGCTATGCGCGAAGGCCTGCGCGGCTGCTCAAGTGCTATACGCGATGACCAGTATGAGGAATTGGAGCAACGCCTGGCACAGTTCAACCATGACTTTTGTCAAATTGATAATTGATAATTGATAATTGATAATGGAAAATTATAAGTATGTTTCGCCTGCGGAAGCGGTCAAGCTGGTCAAGAGTGGTGATACCATCGTGGTGCAAGGCTCCACATCCATCCCGACCGTGCTGCTAAAGGCACTAACCGAACGCGCACCCGAACTGCGTGACGTGAAACTCATCAGCGGTTTCGGCGTCGATAAAGAAGATGCACCCTATGCCAAGAAGGAGCTGATAGATTCCTTCCGTGCACTCTCGATCTTCGTGCCCAATAACCTGCGTAACGCGATGCGCGAAGGCGTGGCTGACACCATCCCGTGCTTCTTGGGCGAAGTACCAAGCCTCTTCCGCAGCGGGCTGATACCTGTGGATGTCACCTTCCTCAATGTATCCGAACCCGATGAGGACGGCTACTGCTCGTATGGTGTGTCCGCCGATATTGCTTTCTCGGGCGCCGAGTGCTCAAAGACCATCATCGCACAGGTCAATAAATATATGCCCCGCACCTTTGGTGACCCGGTGATTCATGTGTCGAAGATCTCGGCGATGTGCCGTGGTGATGTACCCCTGGTAGAGGTGCCCACACCCGTGCCCTCACCCATCGAGACCAAGATCGGTAATTATATCGCCGCCGAGATACCCGACGGTGCTACCATCCAGATTGGCGTGGGCGGTATTCCCAATGCCGTCATCAACGCCCTGCGTGACCACCAGCACCTCGGTCTGCATACCGAAGCCATCACCGACGGTGTACTACCCCTGATCGAGAAGGGTATCATCGATAACTCGCAGAAGAAGATTCTGCCCGGTAAGTCGGTCGGCAGCCTCATACTCGGTTCGCGTAACCTGTACGACTACGTGGACGGCAACCGCGACTTCGTCATCCGTGACGTTGCGTGGACGAATGACCCGCAGATCATTCGTCAGAACCCCAAGGCTATGTCCATCAATTCAGCCATAGAGGTCGACCTGACCGGTCAGATCTGCGCTGACTCTATCGGCGAGACCGTCATTTCCGGCGTGGGCGGACAGCATGACTTCTTCTACGGTTCGGCATTGTCAGAAGGCGGTAAGTGCTTCCTGGCACTCACGTCGATGACCAACAAGGGCAAATCGAAGATCGTACCGCGTCTGGCACCCGGTGCCGGTGTCGTCACCACACGCTTCCAGGCGCAGTATATCGTTACCGAACATGGTATCGCCTTCCTGCGTAATCTGCCGCTCGCAGACCGCGCGAAGGCGCTGATACGGATTGCAGACCCGTCTGTTCGCGAAGAACTGGAGCGCGCTGCTGTAGAGCGCTTCGGCATCGGATTCCTACGTTTAAAATAATAACAAAGCAAAACAAGAATGGAACTTAACGAACTAAAACGAGCCTACCTACAGGCCTATGACAAGGAAGCTACACATGCTTTCTTCTCGCCCGGGCGCGTTAACCTCATTGGCGAACATACCGACTACAACGGGGGTCATGTGTTTCCGTGTGCACTCAGTTTCGGTACGTGGCTCTTGGCTGCGCCGAATGATGCCCAAGTGATGCGTTTCCGCTCGCTCAATATACCCGATGTTGTTACCCTGGAGTTGGACTGCCTCACCACACCGCTGCCCGACAAGTCTTGGGTCAACTATCCCTTAGGATGCTTGGCACAGTTCGTCAAGAAAGGGGTAGAGGTCAAGCAAGGCTACGACCTGCTCTTCTACGGCAATGTACCCCCCGGAGCCGGTCTGAGTTCATCGGCTGCCCTTGAGGTGGTGACGGCTTACGCCTTCAATGTGCTGCTTGGTACCGGTTACGACCGCACCCAATTGGCGCTCATCGGTCAGGCGTCGGAGCATGAGTTTGCCGGCGTTAACTGCGGTATCATGGACCAGTTCGCTTCGGCGCAAGGTAAGAAAGACCATGCTATCGACCTGGACTGCGCAACCCTGCAGTTCGAGTTGGTGCCCGTCAAGCTGGACGGCATAAAGGTAGTGATAGCCAATACCCATTCGCCCCACCATCTGGACTCCGGCGCTTATAACGACCGCGTGCGTCAGTGTGGCGAAGCCCTGCGTGAGATACGTCTGCTACTGAACCGTCCGGACCTGAAGGACCTGGCATCTCTATCGCAAGAGGATTTCCAATCCATTGAGGATAAGATGACCGACCCCATAGCCCGCAAACGTGCCCGCCACGTTGTGGGTGAGGTGCGCCGTACGCAGGATGCTATTGCCGCCCTGAAGGAAGGTAACATCGCTCGGATGGGTGAACTGATGAACCAAAGCCACGTATCGCTGCGTGACGACTACGAGGTTACAGGACCCGAACTGGATGCTCTGGCAGAAGCTGCATGGCAGGTACCGGGCGTTGTCGGCAGCCGTATGACCGGCGGCGGATTCGGTGGATGCACCGTTTCGCTGGTACGCGAAGAAGCGATACCGACCTTTATAGAAGAGGTTGGCAAAGCCTATACCGCCAAGACCGGACTGAAAGCCGATTTCTATATTGCAGAGATATCCGATGGAGCCCGACAGCTATAAGAATTGTCCCCGTTGTGGGGCAGGATTCCTATGTCAACACAACACCCCCGCCATTTGCCAATGTGCGGGGGTGTATCTCTCACGGCGTGCGCGGCAATGGATAGCCATGACCTATCCCGGCCGGTGTCTATGCCGCCGTTGTCTGGAGGAGATAGGGCTTACATATACGGATTCTGCTGCTTCTCTCGACCGATAGTAGTCGGATAGCCGTGTCCGGCATACACCATGGTGCAGTCGGGTAGGGTCTTGAGGTGATTGAGTGAGCGAATGATTTGCTGCATATCGCCGCCCGGCAGATCCGTACGCCCGATGCTGCCTTCGAACAGCGTGTCACCCGTGAATAGGGTGTTCTCTTCTTCAAACCAAAAGCAGAGCGAGTCCTCTTTGTGACCCGGCGTAGCGAGGATGCGAAAACGCATGCCTGCTATTTCTTGTACCTGATCCGGATGGTCGGGCATGGTGAAATTGAGTCCGATAATGGGTAACTCGGGCCACTGCCTGAGCAGGCATTCCAGCCCGCACACATGGTCAGGGTGTTTGTGGGTAATGAGTATAGCCGCAGGCTGCAGACCATGTTCTGTCAGGTACTTCATCACCCGTTCTTCTTCCTGTTCGCCGTACATGCCAGGGTCAATGATAAGGCATGGGCGCAGAGCCTGATCAGTCTTCAGCTCTTCTCTGTCCGCCGTTACGATATACGTACACTCGCGGTACGGATTGCAATAAAAAGTCTTGATGTTCATATGGGTTCTCGGTTATCGGTACTCGGTTATCGGTTATCAAATCCCCCCGGCCCCCTTTCAAGGGGGGGGATGAGTATTAAAATACACCCAGTCCGTGTAAGAATATAATGAATATCCCTGCCGGTACAACGGTGCGAATAGTCCATAGCCATGTTTGGAATAGCCATTCTCGCCCTTCGCTACCCTGTTTGATTTCATCGCGGCTCTCTTCTGTAGGGTAGAACCAACCTAAGTACAGTACAAATCCAATGGCACCTAAGGGCATGAGGAACTTGGATGTAAGGTAGTCAAACCAGTCAAACAATCCCCGTCCGCCGATGCTTAGACTGCCGTCCAATGACAGCGAACAGAGCATTGCCAATGCAAAGGCTACCGCCGTTGTCCAGACGAGTGCCTTGCTTCTGCTCATTTGGTGCTGCTCGTGCAGATAGGCAACCTGAATCTCCTGAATGGAGATAGCGGATGTCACAGCTGCAATGAGTAATAGTAGGAAGAAGAGCACGCCGAATACGCTACCGCCGGGCATGGAGTGGAAGACCTCGGGTAGCACATCGAATACCAGTTGTGGTCCCTCCGTTGGCGAGAAGCCCAAGGAGAATACCGCCGGAAAGACCGCTACGCCCGCCAGTATGGCTACGAGGGTATCTATGCTTGCAACCTGGGCAGCGGTGCTCCATAGGTTTTGCTCCTTTTTCATATATGAGGCATAGGTCAGCATGCAACCCAGTCCGAGACTCAGCGTGAAGAATGACTGCGACAAGGCTGCCAGCCATACGTCGGTCGTTATCTTTGTGAAGTCAGGCTCAAAGAGAAAGCGTATGCCTTCGCCGCTATTAGGCAGCGTCAGCGACCTTACAACCAGCATCACGAGCAATACCAAGAGTAGGGGCATCAGCACGGTAGAGACTTTTTCGATACCTTTCTCTACACCCAGACCTAATATCAGTACATTCAGCCCCAAGGCAATGAGCGTATTGATCCAATCAGCCGGGGCTGCGCCAAATAGCGATAGCAGGAAGAACTTGACGCACCAACCCGTCACGACCAGGTAAAAGGCCAGAATCAGTATGCTGCACAAGATGCAAATGGCCCCCAGCCAGTCCCATTTTCGTCCGCCGCTTAATGACCGCATCGCTCCAACGGCATTACCGCCGCCGCGACGGCCAATCACAAACTCGCTCATCATCACGGGTATGCCGATGACCAGAACGCAGATGATATAGACTAAAAGGAATGCGCCACCGCCGTTCTCGCCTGCCAGATACGGAAAACGCCACACGTTTCCCAACCCAACGGCACTACCGGCTGCTGCCATCACTACGCCTAATTTGCTTCCAAACTTATTTTTAGCCATTTGCACGTGTATTTTGGTGCAAAGTTACTGTTTTTTTCCGACATACGCAAAAAAAATCGCCAATTTCATGCGAAATGGCGATTTTTATATTTTGAGAGACGGCATGGAATGCACGTCTCTACACGTGACGGGCAATTAATTGCGGCGTTTTTTCTGCATTTGAAGAACAGTTTGTACCAGATATAGAGGATTTGAAACGTAAAAATAATACTTGCTCTCGTCTGTCTTCACATACACCATACCCAATGGTTTGTAGTACTCCACTTTGATTTCTCGAATAGCATCAATAGGAATACTTTTCATCCGAAAGGTTTGAATGCACCGTATGTGCAGTGACTCGTTCGTCAGCGCGCAGTACGAAGCAATCCCTTCATACAATAGCGGTACAAACGCGAGTAGGCACCATAGCATATAGATATGCCCGCTCCAAAATGCCCATGCTGCAATCAAACAGCATACACCCAAAATCAGCAATATAAATGCAGCTCTTTCTGTGTTGGTTAATGAAAAATTAATCATAATTGATTTTGGTATATTACGTTGCACGTATAAACCTCGATATAGAAAAAAGTATCGGGATGCCGTAGTGACATCCCGATACTTTTTTTTGAAAGCGATTATTTCACCACCGTAGCGGGGCAGAGTTTTTCGCGAATCTTCACGTAGATAACGGTATCCGGCTCTTTGTAAGCAATCTTGACGTATCCCATACCGATACCCTGCTTCGTATTGGGCAGCATGATACCCGAGGTTACGTTACCGATGACTTCGCCTTCGGCGTTGCAGATTTCATAGCCGTTGCGCGGGATGGCACGTTCCTGCATGATGAAATGCACCAGTTTGCGCTTCAGGCCCTCGGCTTTCTGCTTGAGGAGGAACTCCTTGTCGATGAAGTCCTTGGCGTTGAGTTTGGTGATCCAGCCCAGTCCGGCCTCCAGCGGCGAGGTGGTATCGTCTATATCGTGTCCGTAGAGGCAGAACCATTTCTCCAGACGCAGACTATCGCGTGCACCCAGTCCGATGGGGGCCAGGCCGTAGTCTTTGCCGACCTCGAAGAGGGCATCCCAGATCTGTTTGCCATACTCCTTGGGGAAGTACAGCTCAAAGCCGCCGGCTCCGGTATAACCGGTGTTGCTCAGTATGACGCCCTGTACACCAGCAAAACTCCACTCACGGAAACAATAGTAGGGGATAGCGTTCAGCTCAGCGTCGGTGAGTTTCTGCAGCATCTCCGTAGCCTTCGGCCCCTGTACGGCGAGTTGGCCGTATTTGTCGCTGGCGTTCTCGAGCGATACGTTGAAGCGCTCATCGTTGTGTTGGTTCACCCATGCCCAGTCTTTGTCGATATTGCCGGCATTGACTACGAGCAGGTATTTGGTGGTGGAGTACATGTAGAGAATCAGGTCATCTACAATACCGCCTTTGCCGTTGGGGAAGCAGGTGTATTGTGCCTTGCCGGCCTCCAGTTTGCTGACATCATTCGAGGTGATGTACTGCAGGAAATCCAGGGCTTTCTCGCCCTTTACCCAGAACTCGCCCATGTGGCTGACGTCGAAGACGCCAACGCCTTCGCGTACAATCATGTGTTCACGATTGATGCCTGTGGGGTACTGAATAGGCATGTTGAAACCGGCAAAATCTGCCATCTTAGCGCCCAATGCAATGTGGGTCGCGGTAAACGGTGTTTCTTTTAACATAGTATTGATTAAATTAATATGTAAATTTTAAATCTTAAATTTTAAATTTTAAATTGCTTGCGCAAGTTGTGCAATTTGAATCACCACCTGCATAGCTTTCTCCATGCTAGGGATGGGCAGGTACTCAAAACGGCTGTGGAAGTTCATGCCGCCCGTAAAGATATTGGGGCAGGGTAGGTTCATGAAGCTGAGCCGTGCGCCGTCGGTACCGCCGCGAATGGGTTGTACGATGGGGGTGACGTCGGCAGCCTTCATGGCTTCCTTGGCCAGATCAATGATATACATCTTAGGCTCGACCATCTCGCGCATGTTGTAGTATTGGTCTTTAATATCTGCCTCCACGGTACCTTCGCCGTATTCGCGGTTGAGCAGCGATACCATTTCCTCGATGCAGGCTTTGCGTGCCTCGAAGTGTTCGCGGTCGTGGTCACGGATGATATAATTGAGCACCGTTTCCTCTACCGAGCCCTGCATGCCGATCAGGTGGAAGAAGCCCTCGTAGCCCTGCGTATGGGCGGGTGTCTCGTCGGGCGGCAGCAGGTACATGAAACGGTTGGCTATCAGCTGCGAGTTCTTCATCTTCTTGTACCCATACCCGGGGTGTACGTTCACGCCGTGGAAGGTAATCTTTGCTTTGGCGGCGTTGAAGTTCTCGTACTCCAGTTCGCCTATGGCGCCGCCGTCGATGGTGTAAGCAAAGTCTGCTCCGAATTTCGCTACGTCAAAGTGGTCGGGTCCCTCGCCGATCTCTTCGTCGGGCGTGAAGCAGATACGTATCTTGCCGTGCCGGATTTCGGGGTGTGCCTTCAGGTACTCTACGGCGCTCACGATGGCCGCTACACCGGCTTTGTCGTCGGCCCCCAGTAGGGTAGTACCGTCGGTCACGATGATGTCCTGACCTTTGTAATTCAGTATCTCGGGATAGGCTTTGGTCTCCAGGATGATGTTCTCTGCCTCGTTGAGGACGATATCCTGCCCGTTGTAGTTGCTGACGATGCGGGCTTTGACGTTCTCGCCCGAGGCGTCCGGTGCGGTGTCCATATGGGCGATGAAGCCGATGACGGGTTTGCCCTCCGTATTTGCCGGCAGGGTAGCCATCACGTAGCCGTTCTCGTCCAGGCTGACATCTTCCAGGCCCATGGCGGTGAGTTCGTCACGCAGATAACGAGCCATATCGAGCTGGCGAGCCGTACTGGGTGTCGTGCCCGTGGTGTCATCGGAGGTGGTCCAGATACTTACATATTTCAGAAATCGTTGTACAAGCGGGCTTCCCCCGCAGTTGTTGTTAGCCATAGTATTATTATATTTAATGTGTTGCTTAGAACTCGGCGCCGTTGACCAAAATCATCCATTGCCAGGGTCCGAGCGTCATCGGCTCGAAGCCTTCGGGTGTGAAGGTCTGGACGTCGGCGGACATATTGAGGAAGGCCTCTACCTTGTTATCCAGTTTGCATTTTTCGCATACCTTATGCCGACGGCAGGCAAAGATGGCGGCGTTGTCGCAGGCGATACGCTCCATCTTAGCACCAATCTCGTTCGACCAAAGGGCTTTGTTTTCCTCGCGCAGGGTATCCAGTTTCTGATACAGCGCCATCTCGGGTGCATTCTCCACGCGGTCGATGAGGTCTTTCTCAAAGAACTCCAGGCGGTGGTGATTGCCGCTGGGCTGGCCGGTATAGATAAGCGGCATGCCGGGTACGACAAAGGTAAATACGGCAAATAGATGTGCGGCATCGCCCATGCGTTCGTATTCCGTGCCGTTCCACGAGTTCTCGTCGTGGTTAGAGGTGAAGTTCATGCGGATAGCTTTATCTGAGAGGGTCTCATCGGCTTTTTGGAAATAGGACCAGAGGTCTTCTACCGTCTGCTTGCCTTGTGCTACCTCGTTCATCAGGTGGTGCAGCGTCCAGCCGTAGTACATATCAAAGGCGCTTTCGGTCAGTTCCTTGGCTTTGTCTTCGTCCTCCGCCAGGGTGAACATATCGGGGTGGGTCTGACGCAACTCGCCGAAGGCGTCGTTCCAGAAGTCGGTCGGAATCTCGCCTGCTACATCGCAGCGGAAGCCGTCGATACCCACCTCATCCATCCAGAAATGCAGGCATTTCTTCATCTCGGCGCGCATGTCCTGGTTTTCGTAGTTGAGTTTGGATATATCTGTCCAGTCGTATTGAACCATCAGGTTACCCAGGCTATCGCGGTAATGCCAGCCTTCATTCTTGGTCCATTCGCTATCGGGGGCGGTGTGATTGGCTACCCAGTCCAGGATAACCTTGAAGCCCATCTCGTGCGCGGTGTTCAGGAAATGACGGAAGTCATCCATCGTGCCGAACTCCGGATTGATGGCGCAGTAGTCGATGATGGAGTAGTACGAGCCTAAGGTACCCTTGCGTGTCAGCACGCCGATGGGTTGGCAGGGCATGACCCAGATGATGTCTGCGCCTGCAGCTTGAATCTCGGGCAGCATCTTCTCAGCGGCACGGAAGGTGCCCTCCTCGGTCAGTTGACGTACATTCAACTCATAGATAGTAGCCGGGTAGGCCCATTGGGTATGGCTCAGTTCGCGGCAGCAGTTCTGTTTCTTGTTTGCGCAGGCGGTCATCATGAGACCGGCTAATGCGATGAGAAGTAATTTCTTCATTTCTGCGTTATTTATAAGGTTAATCTTTCAGGGTCAGTTTGGCGGGTTTGAGTTGGTCGGCAGTCAGCATGACATGCGCCATGCCTTCCTCTTGACGAACGATAAAGGTGCATTGTCCGGCATACACGTGCATGCTGTTACCGCCCTGCATGGGCATGACGCAGGTCGCATCGCCGTTAGCCATGGCTACGACCTGGCCTTTCTTGGTGCTAATGCTTATCTCGTTGTTGGCAAAGGGGCAGAGGTTGCCGTTCTTATCCACCACGCTTACCGTTACGTAACAGAGCCCCTCTACCCGTCGTTCGTCTTGGTTGGCCCATTCGGCAACGATTCGGTAGGGTTGGTCGGCGGTGTGGACGCTCTGTTCGGCTGCGGGATTACCTTTCTCATCGTATGCCACAACGCGCAGCGTACCGGGTTCATACACCACGTCTTGCCACATCAGTCGGTAGCGGGGCAGCAATTCCGGGCGCGGTTGGCTTCCCCAAACGGGGATGGTGAACTGACCTACCTCCGGCATTTTGCTGACGCCTTCGATCTTCTTGCCGGCCTTCAGGCTGTCGGTCTCTTCGGCGGTCGCAAAACGCAGACGTCCCTGGCTGACGCCATTGATAAATAGCTCCGCCTCGGGGTAGGAGGTATAGACGTACACGGGCGTCTTCGAGCCTTCCCGTCCCGGCCAGGTCCAGTGGGGCAGCATGTGCAGGGTCTTCTCGCGTTTGTTCCATTGGCTGCGGTACAGGTAATAGCGGTCTTTGGGCAGCGAAGCCAGGTCGATGATGCCGAAATACGAACTATGACTGGGCCATGCGTCCGTATCGTAGGGCGAAGGCTCACCCAGGTAGTCGTAGCCGGTCCAGACGAACTGACCGATGGTCCATGGGTAATCGTCCTGCAACTGGAAGTCCTGATCGGGCAGCCCTGACCATGCGCAGTATTCCACGTCGTAGCCGCTGCATTGCTGGCCGTCGTGATACACGTCGGGCGCTATGGTTACGGGGAAGAAATAGGTGTTACGGCTCGATACGGTCGAGGATGTCTCGCTGCCGAGAATCAGCTTGTTCTTCAGCTGCTCGTGCGCCTCCAGGTAGCGACCGGTGCGGTAGTTGAAGCCCGGTATATCCAGTTGTTCGGCAAAGCCGTTGTAGATCACATCTTTGACCTGATCCATGCCGCAGGTGACGGGTCGGGTGGGGTCTTCCTGATGGCAGATAGCTTGCAACTTGGCGGCAATCGGTTTGCCTTCCTCCAGCACCTGTTCCCACACCTCGTTGCCGATACTCCACATCATCAGGGCGGGCGAGTTGCGGAAGTGGCGTAGCATATTGCGCATGTCTTGTTCCGCCCACATATTGAAATAATTGGTATATCCGTTCTTGCATTTGGCGCGTGTCCATTCGTCGAATGGCTCTATGAGCAGCATGAACCCCAGTTCTTCGCATAGTTTTACCAGATCCGAACAGGGCATGTTATGGCTGGTACGGATGGCATCGCAACCCATGTCTTTCAGTAGGGTTAGTTGGTGCCAGAGGGCGTCTTTGCTGACGGCTGCGCCCAGGGGACCGAAGTCGTGGTGCAGGCATACGCCCTTGAACTTACGGACGTTACCGTTGAGCAGAAAACCGATGCCCGGCATGTATTCCAGTTTGCGGATACCGAAACGGGTCGTGCAGGTGTCGATATGATCCCCCTCGCGTTTGACGATGGTACGGGCTTCGTATAGGTAGGGCGTCTCAGGCGACCAGAGTAGCGGTTGCTCAATCTGCGCTGTGCCGCGTCTGCCTTGTATGTAACCAATCATTGTTCCGTTGCGCAGCAGTTGGGTCTCCACCTCGATGCCTTCTTGTATCGGGTCCACCAGGTCCACCTGACATTCCACGATGGCAGCCCAGTCGGTAACCTGATGTGTGCGGATGGTCACGCCCCACAGCGGTACATGGGTGCGGTAGCGGCTCTTGAGTTCCACGGGTCTATACAGACCGGCACCCGGGTACCAACGACTGGACTCAGGCAGGTTCTCCAGGCGAACGGCTACCTCCAGTTTGTCTTCTTTCTGCTTGGTCTTCTGCCAGGAATGCACCGCCTCGGTGATGTCTATCTCAAAGGCATTGTAGCCGTATATCCACTCGCCTTGTTTGGCGCCGTTGACAAAGACCTCGGCATGCGACATCGCGCCGTCGAAATACAGGGCGTAGCAACGCCGCGTATCCTTCAGTAACTTAGACTCTATCTGGCATTTGTACCATGCAGCGCCCATCCAGTTCAGGCCACCGCTGCGTCCGGTTTTAGCTGACGCTTGTGTCTCGCCGTTCTGTACGACGGCTACTTCCTGCAGGTCGTTTGCGCGGTCAAAGGGAGTGGTGATTGCCCAGTCGTGCGGTATCGTTACCTCCTGCCACACCTTGCCGGTGTCGGGCATGACGTGAGCCACCTGTTCCGGCGCAAACTGCCATGACGATAGTAGGGTAGTGATGGTTAGTAAGATATTGTACATGCTTGTTTTTTAACGGGGTAAGGGTTCTATATAGGTTTCAATCTCGCTGATGCCGTCGCGAATGATTTTCACGCGGACCGTCTCGTTCAGATACACGCGGTCGAATACCAAGGTGTCGTGGCTGACTTCTACCGGGATATACTCGCCGTAGGTCAGGGCCATGCTGTGGCGACGCAGGTCTATCATGGTCTTCACTTTCTGGCGGAAGACCTCCTCTTGTTCGTTCAGTCCCTCAAAACGCATCATATGACGGTTGTCGGGGTCGTTAGCACCTATCTCGGCGTATTCGTCGCCCTGGTAGATGCAGGGCACACCGGGCAGGGTCAGGTTCAGCACCTCTAATTGCATAGCGCGCGTGTAAGCCAGTTCGGTGGCAGGACGCATATCACGTGTCCAACCGGTCTCCTTGCCGCCATTCTTATCCTCGCCGTCACGGATGGCACCATCAGCGAGCGAGGCAAAGCGTATCTGGTCGTGGTTACCGCTGATGCAGCCCATCGTATGGTGACTGCCGTAAGCGGCCATGGACTCCAGAACGGTGGCATTGATGGTCTCAAAACTGTCGCCGTTAATCAGCGCGTTGCGCAGAGTCCAGTACAGGTTGAAGTCAAACTGTGCATTCAGCATACCGGTCTTGACGTAGCTGCCGATGAGTTGCGGACTGCCATAGGTCTCGCCGATCATCCAGATATGACGACCCGGAAAACGGCGTGCAATCTTCTGCTCCAATAGGCGCCAGTAACCCTCCGGTATATGCTTGCAGGCATCGTGACGGAAACCGTCCAGCTCGTAGTGCTCCAGCCAGTACAGCGCCGAGTCGGTCATGCACTCGCACACCTCCGGGCGCTCCAAATCCAGCGTGGGGATGTGCTTGTCAAACCAGGTCGTCAGGCGGGCCTCGTCCCACAACTCAAAGTTACGGCGTCCGTCGGGCAGAAGACTATCGGTATGCCAGTCGGGGTGTTCCTGCAGGGTGGGAGAGTTGATGTGCATGTGATTGGCGACGTAGTCCAACACCACATTCATGTTATGTTGGTGAGCGGTGGTTAGCAGCTCAGCCAACTCCTCGCCCGTGCCGAAGCGGTCGTCGGTCTTGGTGGCATAGATAGGCCAGTAGCCGTGGTAACCTGAGAAACGGGTGTACGCTTTGGTCTTGTCGTATTTATTGTTGTAGAGCTGGGTGCCGTCCGTATCTTTCTCCAGCGGCTCAAAGGGGTAATAGCCCCACGCATCCCACGGGTTCTGCGTGATCGGACTGATCCATAGGGTGTTTACGCCCAGCTCGTCAAAGAAGCCCGATTCAATCTTTTGGGTAATACCCTTCAGGTCGCCGCCTTGGTAATCCACGATATCCAGTACCTCCGGCGAGTTCAGCTTCCGGTCATTGGCGGTGTTGCCGTTGTAGAAACGGTCTATCATCAGCGAATACAGCACCTGTGCCTGGTCGTCATGACGCGTCAGTTGTGCGGCTTGGGTCACGGGGATACCGTCTTCCAGCGGCATCAGTATATCGTTCATCAGTTCTGTGGCGGTCTCGGCATAGATGCGCAGATAGGTACGGCCTTTCATCTTAGGCGTGATAGGAATGGTGAAGGTGCCGTCCTCGTTGCGCTGAATCTTCTCTGCCCGGATGCGGTAGTTCTGCACATAGGCATGCAGACGCTCTATCGCCGGCGTGCCGGCGGTAAAGGCTACTACCACTTCGCCTTTGTCTGCCTGGCGGATGTACATACCCGTGCGCAGGGGTTTCCGGGGCAGTATGGCTACGCAGCAGCTACTCTTGTCTGCCGGGCGATTGCCGCAGGGCACGTACCACTCGCTGAGTGTGTCCGTCATTGGTAGCGTGACGGTCTCGTTCACATCCATTGCAAGCAAGGGCACGTAATCGGTCTTGTAGATCGTCATGGTCCCCTCATCCCCCTTAACCTTTAACCCTTCACCATTAACCCTTATCGGTATAATCGGCGCGCCTTGGGTAGTCCGTACATACGTACTGCGTTGGGGATTGCAACTGACTACCGCCATGAGCAGTATCGGCAAAAAGAAGTAACTGTGTTTCATTTTTCCAATTTTTTAGTATATTTGGCTGCAAAGGTACAACTTTTTTTTGACATACGCAAGAAAAAAATAAAAAATTACCGAAAACGCGCGATTTTTACCACCAAAGATAGGCGGGGATAATTTTTTAGCAAAAAAAATTTGCGGAATAGAATTTTTTTTTGTAATTTTGCACGCAAATTTGTAAAATGCAAGAATATGTGGATACGCAGACGATTCGGAATGATGCTTCTGGCCATGCTGCTGAGCGTGGCAGGGTGGGGCGCTAAGACCTATACCGTAGTCATTGATGCCGGTCACGGTGGTAAGGATGCCGGTGCTATCGGTCGTAGCCTTCATGTGCAGGAAAAGAACCTGAATCTCGATGTGGCATTGCGCCTCGCCTCGAAGATTCGTACAGCCTATCCCGATATCAAGGTCATCCTCACGCGCGATAAAGACGTCTATATCACCCTGCAGGACCGCGCCGATATTGCCAACAAGGCCAATGCCGACCTCTTCATCTCCATCCACGCAAATGCCGTCGATAACAAGGTCGCACGCGGAGCCGAGACCTTTATACTCGGTACCGATAAGTTGGAGCAGAACCTCGATGTAGCCATGCGCGAAAACGCCGTGATGAAGCTGGAGGCTGATTTTGAGACACGCTACCAGGGCTTCGACCCCAATAGCATCGATTCCTATATCATGTTTGAACTGATGCAGAACCAGTATCAGGAACAGAGCCTGCAGTTCGCGACCCTGGTGCAGACCCAGTTTGTCAACGAGCTGCAGCTGGCAGACCGCGGCGTACGTCAGGCGGCTTTTTGGGTGTTGCTTAAGACTGCCTGCCCAAGCGTACTGGTCGAGATGGGGTTTGTGTCCAATATTGAGGAAGAGAAATACCTCGCCTCCGACAAAGGCAAACGCGAGATAACCGAATCCCTCTTTGCCGCGTTCTGCCGTTACTACGACAAGACCTCAACGGTTGCCCCGCAACCCGAGGTAGAGAAACCTGCAGAACCCGAGCCCGTGAAACCGCAGACACCCAAGGAAACACGAGCCGAGAAAAAACAGAAAAACAAAGAGGCTATCAAAGAAAACAAGGTAACCAAAACCGAACCCGCCCAAAAGGTGGCGGCGGACCGACCGGTATGGAAGGTGCAGATATTCGTGTCCAGAACCATACTGCCCGACAATGACCCTAACTTCAAGGGTTTGAAGGGCTGCACCTATCGCGAGGTCAACGGACTGTATAAATATATGGTCGGCGCCTGTGCCACCAAGGAAGAGGCACAGAAACTGCAGCAGGAACTCAAAGACCGATTCCCCGACTGCTTCATCGTAAAGGTGGAATAACCACCCGAATCGTCCATAATACTAAATCGTAAATCGTCAATCGTAAATAGTTATATGAAAAACTCAAGAGAAATTAAAGTAGGTATTGTAGCCATCATCTGTGGCTGCTTGTTGTATTTCGGGTTCCATTTCCTCAAGGGAGTCAATATCTTCTCCGCAACGCGAACCTATGTAGGTATGTATTCCGACCTGGGCGGACTGGTTCAGCAGTCACCCGTGTACATACGCGGATATAAGGTAGGACAGGTCGATGAGATTCTATACGATTTCACGCGCGACACAGCTTTTCGCGTTACCATCTCCGTTGCCAAGGAGATCCGGCTGCCTAAGGGCACCGAGATGGTGCTCTGCTCCGATGGACTGCTCAGCGGTATGGCCATCAAACTGTCTATACCCGCTGGCGAAATCACCGACTATTATGCCGGCGGCGAGATGCTGCCCACCAAGGTCGAACCCGGACCCATGGAGAGTCTGCAGGAAGGACTGCTTACCAAGGTGGATATCGCCGTGGGAGACCTCGACTCACTCATTCTCGACTTCCGACAGCAGGTCAAGGAGGGTAACCTGAAGAAAACACTCGCCAATGCCGAACGCATCACCGAAGACCTCATCCAAACAGGGCAGGACCTCAAGTGTTTCACCCATGACAGACTGCCCGTGCTCGTTAATAACGTTGATACTGCCGTCAATACCATCAACGACGTAGCTGCCAACCTCCGCGAGGCTGACCTCAAGGCTACCGTCGCACGCGTCAATACCACCGTCGATACTATCCAAAGCGTGCTTACATCCAAGAATGGCACCCTCGGACTACTACTCAACGACAAACGACTCTATACCCATATCGACTCTGCCGTCGTTTCCGTTGATAGCCTCGTTACCGACCTCAAGGCTAACCCCAAACGCTACGTGCATTTCTCCTTGTTCGGTAATAAGGACAAAAAGAAAAAATGAAAAAAAATTAACTAATCTGCATTTTTTGCCCTGAACCCTTTGCAATACTATGTTTTCGGGCTTTTGTTTCACGACTTCGTAGCGTGGAACATTAAATCCGAAAACCCTTATGTATAAAGGCTTTTGGTGTTGATAACTATCGCAAGTTATTGAAAATGAGTTGTTTGTGCATAAGTGATTGAAACTGATGAACTGACAAAAAAACTAATAAATTGTGCAGATTTTTAATATTTGCATATGTCAAAAAAAAGCAGTAACTTTGCACCCGCTTTTGAAAAATCGAGCATAAAAGGAAGCTTTTTTGACAACTAAAAATGGAAGAAAGAACCGCCATACAATGGAAACAATGCACGGAAATTATCCGTGACAACGTGACGCCAACCGTGTACAACACATGGTTTGCGCCATTGGAGGTGGTTAGCTATGACAATAACCTGCTTGTCCTGCGCGTCAAGAGCCAGTTCGTGGCGCAGTATATCGAGGAAAACTATATCGACCTACTATCCAAAGCCATTCTACATGTCTTCGGACCCGATACACGCCTCGAGTACCGCGTGCTCATGGACTCAACTACCGGAACCGTCACTACCTACCGAGGCGAAGAACTACAAAATACTAAGGCACACACGCCCGTACGCGAGGCCGTTACATTCAATACCCATTGGGATACCTATCTCAACGAGGCTTATACCTTCTCTAATTTCATCAAGGGCGAAACCAACAAACTGGCGCGCAATGCCGGTGTCGCTATCGCCAAAGAGCCCGGTAAAACCATCTTCAACCCCCTCTTTATCTATGGCGGCAGTGGAGTAGGCAAAACCCATCTGGCGAACGCTATCGGTAACCAAATAGCACGTTCCATTCCCGGATGCAAGGTACTCTACGTCAGCGCCAATACCTTCAAACTGCAGTACCAGGAGGCAGCGCAGCAGAACAAGATTCCGGAGTTCCTCCTCTTTTACCAGAATGTCGATGTGCTCATTGTTGATGATATCCAGTTCTTCACCGGCCTGAAGGGAACGCAGGACACCTTCTTCCATATCTTCAACTACCTCCATCAGTCGCGCAAGCAGCTCATTCTCACCAGCGACAAAGCGCCGCTGCAAATGCACGATGTGCAGGAACGACTGCTCAACCGCTTCAAATGGGGACTCGTGGCGGAGATCCAGCGACCCGACTACCAGCTGCGTCTCGCTATCCTGCAGGACCATATCAAACGTGACGGACTCGAACTATCCGACGAAATCGTCAATTATATAGCAGCCAATGCCTGCAATAACATACGCGACATTGAGGGTATCCTGGCTTCGCTCATGGCGTATGCCACGCTCATGGAGTCCGATGTCACTCTCGATCTGGTCAAGACCGTCGTCGAACGACTTGTCGAGGTGCAACCCCGTACCGTCATGCTCGAGGATGTCATGGGCATGGTCTGCGAGCACGAGAATGTGACCGCTACATCCATCAACGGCAAGTCGCGGCAGAAAGATATCGTGCGTGCACGCCAGATGGTTATATGGCTCGCTAAAGAACTGACCGACAGGTCGTACGAAGATATAGGCAAAGCACTCGGCAAACGTTCGCACGCTACCATCCTACACGCACATCACAGCGTACAGGACCAGCTGACCTACGACCCCATACTCAAGCACGACCTGCTACTGCTCCGCAACGAACTGACGAAGTAAGCTATCTGGCAAACTAGAACGCCAGTAGACTTAAAACGCTCTACTCTCAACTGAAAAATCGCCTCGTCGGAAAGGCGATTTTTTGTTTTAAGGCCGTTTTTTTGCCGTTTAAGGGTAGGTTAAGGGCAAAATCGAGGGGGTGTCGAAATGAAAAAGTAAATTTATTAGGCGAAAAATTTGCGTATGTCATTTTTTTTTTGTAATTTTGCACGTTTTTTTGGGTGCTGTGCCTACCGGACAGCCCGAAACCCCGTCACCCCTTTGACAAGGTGTCTCGGGAGGATTGGAAAATTAAACAACCAAAACAATGATAGAAAACGACAGAATTATTCCTGTGAAGATAGACGAAGAAATGCGTTCTTCGTATATCGACTACTCGATGAGCGTCATCGTCAGCCGCGCCTTGCCGGATGTACGTGACGGTTTCAAGCCTGTACAGCGCCGTGTGCTGTTCGGCATGAACGAGTTGGGCGTCGGCAGCGATAAGCCGACCAAGAAATCCGCACGTATCGTGGGTGATGTGATGGGTAAATACCATCCGCACGGCGATAGCAGTATCTACGGCACCCTCGTGCGCCTGGCACAGCCGTGGAACATGCGCTACTGCCTGGTGGACGGACAAGGTAACTTTGGTAACGTAGATGGCGACGGTCCCGCCGCTATGCGTTATACCGAGGCACGCCTCTCGAAACTGGCCGAAGAGATGCTGCGCGATATCGACAAAGACACCGTGGATATGCAGCTGAACTTCGATGACTCGCTGCGCGAACCGACTGTCTTGCCCTGCCGCTTCCCGAACCTACTGGTAAACGGCGGAACGGGTATTGCCGTAGGTATGGCCACGAACATGGCTACGCACAACCTGAGCGAAGTGATAGATGGTTGTGTGGCATTTGTCAACAACCGCAAAGCCCGCATCGAGAACCCCGAAACGGAAGATATTACTGTGGAGGACCTGATGGAGTACGTCAAGGCTCCCGATTTCCCCACCGGCGGTACCATATACGGCTATCAGGGCGTCCGCGACGCTTTTGAGACGGGTAGGGGACGTATCGTCATCCGCTCGAATGCCGACATTGAGACCGAAGACAACGGACGTGAGAAGATTATCATCACCGAGTTGCCCTTCGGCGTTGTGAAAGCCGACTTGGTGAAGAAAATAGGCGAGTTGGTCGGCGAAAAGAAGATAGAAGGTATCTCGGAGATAAGCGACCTCTCGACCCGCGACATCCGCATCGTCATCGAGGTAAAGCGTGACGCCAATGCCCAGGTGGTGCTGAACAAGTTGTATAAGTTCACCGACCTGCAGTCCAGCTTCAGCGTGAATAATATCGCGCTGGTCAAAGGGCGCCCCATGCTGCTGAACCTGAAAGACCTGATTGCTAACTTCATAGACCACCGTATGGACGTGGTGACCCGCCGCACGCGCTACGAGTTACGCAAGGCCGAGGAACGCGCACATATCTTGGAGGGCTTGATCATTGCCGTAGATAATATCGACGAGGTGGTACGTATCATTCGCGCCAGCCGTACTCCGGCTGATGCACAAGCCAACCTGGAGGCTCGTTTCCAAATCGACAACCTGCAGTCAAAAGCCATCGTAGATATGCGTCTGAGCGCCCTGACAGGTCTGCGTATCGACGAGTTGAAGGCTGAGTATGCCGAGATTGAGAAGCTGATTGCCCACCTGAATGAACTGCTCGCCAGCGAGACTATGCGTTACGACGTTATCAATGATGAACTCTTGGAGATCAAGAATAAATACGGCGACGAGCGCAAGACCAAGATCGTGAAGATGGCTACCGAGTTCAATCCCGAAGATATGTACGCCGACGACGATATGGTCATCACCATCAGTCACTTAGGTTATATCAAGCGCACTCCGCTCGCGGAGTTCCGTCAGCAAGCCCGCGGCGGAATAGGCGCAAAAGCCTCGAGCAGCCGTGATGAAGACTTCATCGAGTACGTCCATCAGGCTTCGATGCACTCTACGATGATGTTCTTTACCGAGAAGGGACGACTGTATTGGATTAAGGTGTATGACCTGCCGGAAGGCAACCGTCAGTCTAAGGGCCGCGCTATCCAGAACATCATCAACCTGGAGAAGGGAGATCGCGTGCGCACGTTCATTAATGTAAAAGGTCTGAACGACCCCGAGTACGTACAGAACCACTACCTCATCTTCGCCACAAAGAACGGTCTGATGAAGAAGACGACGCTGGAGGCCTACAGCCGTCCGCGCGCCAATGGTATCAATGCCGTCGGACTGCGTGATGGCGACGAGCTGATCGGTGTGACCCTGACCGATGGCGAGAGCCAGATGCTGATTGCCAGCTACAATGGTAAGATTGTCCGCTTCCCGGAGAACACCGTGCGCCCGATGGGACGTACTGCGACGGGCGTGAAAGCAATAACTTTGGAAAATGATGGCCAAGATCACGCAGTTGGCATGATTTGTGTAGAAGAAAATTCAGACCGCACGGTGCTCGTCATCTCCGATAAGGGTTACGGCAAGCGCACACGTCTGGATGATGAGGACGGCGAACCCGTTTACCGCATCACCAACCGTGGCGGTAAGGGCGTCAAGACGATGAACCTGACCGACAAGACCGGTTACCTGGTAGGCCTGCACGCCGTGAGCGACGACGAAGACCTGATGCTCATTACCAAGTCCGGAACAGCCATCCGCATGGCGATCAGCACCATCAGCCTGCAGGGACGCGCAACGCAAGGCGTCAAACTCATCGAACTGCAGAAACGTAACGACACCCTTATGTTCGGTTGCATTGTTCCGAAGGAAGAGGAAGAAGTGAATGGTGAGAATGGTGAGAATGGTGACGCTTCGCTTAATGGTGAGAGCGCAGAGAACGCGGAGAATGCGGAGAATTAAAAATTAAAAATTAAAAATTAAAAATGATATGAAAAAGACCGTAATTTTGGCAGCTTTGGTGCTCATTAGCGCAGGCTGTTTTGCACAGAAGAAGAATGTGAGCAAGGCTCGCAATATCGTGATGGCAGAGACGGAACAAGCCCCTGACTACGAGGCTGCACGCGTCGCCATCGATGAGGCTCTGCGTAACGAAGAGACCGCCGGACAAGCCGAGACCTACTATGTAGCCGGCCTGATTGGCTATCAGGAGAACCTCTGGGAGCACAACCATGTGTCACAAGACTGGACTAAACGCGGCAAAGCCGTGATGGAGAGTATGGACTACTGGGTAAAAGCCGACGAGATAGCCATGACCCCGACCTACGACAAGAAGGGCAAACCGCACGTACAGGCTCGCTACCGCAAGATGATTGCCGAGAAGATGATGGACTACTACAACAACCAGGAGCTGATCCAATATGGCGTAGTACTGAACGACAATCGCGACTACAAGAAGGCATTTGACGCATTCATGAGATACCTGTCTATCCCCGACCTGGCCATCATGCAGGACGAGAAGATGCAGGCCAAAATGCCCAAGGATACCACCTATTACCTGTACAAATACTATGCAGCCCGCATGGCATTTGATGGGGGCGAGTACGAAACAGCCATCCCGATGTTCCGCGAACTGATGGACGGCAACCACGAGGCTATCCATTCCGGCGAGTTCCTCTATCAGTCGTATATCGACAAGGGTGATAGCGCAACTGCCAATCAGATTCTGGACGAGTGCATCAAGAAATACCCCCAAGAGGCATGGTTCCTGCAGAACCGTATCAATAACCTCGTCAACGGTGGTCATGCCGATGAGGCGATCAGCTACCTCGACCAGGCTATTCAGCTGGATCCCCAAGCGCAGTACTACAACTCGAAGGGTTCAATCCTGAACATGCTCAAACGCTACGATGAGGCTGTACCTGTGCTGGAGCAGGCTATCGCCATCGAACCCAATAATGCCTCCATCCACTCGAATCTCGGTTTTGTCTATTTCGACCACGCTAACCAGATGATTGACGAGGCTCCGTCGAACCTGGATAACAAGGCTTACAACAAACTCAGAGCCGAAGCCGACAAACTGTTTGCCAGTGCCCTGCCGTACTTCAAGAAGGCATACGAACTGGAGCCCGACAACTATCAGTACCGCACCGCTCTGCGTCAGCTCTACTATCGTCTAAAGATGATGGACGAGTACAACGCGCTGGGAAATTATTGATCGAACGACCAACGACATTTGGGACGGATTCTTGCGATAGACTACGGACGGAAACGAACCGGATTAGCCGTTACGGATATGCTCCGCATAACGGCTAATCCCTTGTTTACGATTCCTACCGCAGAATTGGGTGCGTGGCTCGAGGACTATTTCCGAAAGGAGCAAGTCGATACCGTTGTGATCGGACGGCCAACCCAACTCAACGGCGAGGACAGCGAGAGCATGACCTATATCCGGCCGTTCATGAACTACTTCCGAAAACGTTGGCCCGACAAACCCCTTGTGGAATTTGACGAACGCTTTACCTCCACCATAGCTCACCGCGCGATGATCGATGGGGGCATGAAGAAGAAACAGAGGCAGGATAAATCAGTAGTGGACAAACTGGCCGCCTGCATCATTTTGGAGGGATACTTAGAGAAGTTGAGAGTTGAGAGTTGAGAGTTGAGTGAAGTTGAGAGTTGAGAGTTGAGTGAAGTTGAGAGTTTAGAGTTGAGAGTTGAGTGAAGTTGAGAGTTTTGAGTTTAGAGTTGAAAGTATTGTTAATTGTAAATTGTAAATCGTCAAATTGTAAATCATTATGATATTGCCTATTTATTTATATGGTCAGGCTGCGTTGCGCAAGCCGACTGAAGATGTGGTACAGGGCGAGATGGATGTGAAGGAATTGCTCGCCAACATGCAAGAGACGCTTACCGCTGCCGAGGGTTGCGGTCTGGCTGCCCCGCAAGTGGGCTTGTCGAAGCGTATCTTTATCGTGGATGGTACCGAATTGGGTGAAGACTATCCTGACTGCGTGGACTTCAAGCAGGCTTTCCTGAATCCCGAAATCATCGAGGAAAGCGAAGAGACCGTTTCCTATTCCGAGGGTTGTCTGTCCCTGCCGGGCATCTCGGAGAATGTGGTGCGACCTGAGACCATTACCATCCGGTATCAGGATGCTGACTTCAACTGGAAGGAAGAAACCTTCTCGGGCTTCAAGGCGCGTATCGTGCAGCACGAATACGACCACCTGGAGGGGCACGTCTTTACCGACCGTATCTCGCCCATCCGTCGCCAGTTCGTTAAGGGCAAACTGACCAATATCGCTAAGGGCAAGACCACCGCCCGTTACCGCTGCAAGAGATAATGGATCTCGTTTCCATCATATTGCTCTCCGTGGCTCTGGGCATGGATTGTTTCTCGGTCTCGCTGACCCAGGGACTCTGCCAGCGCAACCGGGACCCGCGGGCGTGGCTCATGGCTTTGCTCTTCGGCCTCTTTCAGGGGGGCATGCCCCTGATAGGTTATGGCATCGGAACGCTCTTTGTGGATATGGTGACGCGTTACGCACCGTGGATAGCGCTTGTTTTACTGGGCTTCATCGGCATTCATATGATTCTGGATTCCCTTAAGCCGGAAGCACAAACGACCGAACAAGCCAATTGGTCTTTCGTACACCTGATTCTATTGGCTATCGCTACATCCATCGATGCCTTGGCTACGGGTGTGCTTTTTGTGGCTAACCCCGCACGACTATGGATAGCCATCGCTATCATCGCCATGGGTTCCTTTGTGCTGTCCGGAATCGGTTATGCCCTTGGCGTCATGGTGGGTAAACGGCTGCGACTGAATGCCGGCCTCATAGGCGGCATCATACTCATACTTATTGGTATTAAAATCTGTGTAGAAGGCTTATGTTCGTGATACAAGATACATTGGTCAGCCTGGATGTGGTGGAAAAAGAATTCTGCTGCAATCTGGATGTATGCCGCGGCTGTTGCTGCGTAGAGGGTGATGCGGGTGCACCGGTTACGGATGAGGAACTCTGCGTCATCGAGCAACTCATGCCGCAACTGCTTCCCCAGATGACGCCCGAGGCGCGTGACGTGGTAGCGAAACAAGGCCTGGCGTACCGAGACCCCTCCGGCGAACAGGTGCTGTCCATCGTGAATGACAAGGATTGTATCTTTGCCCGAACCGACCACAGGGGCTGGACCTACTGCCTGATTGAGAAGTTGGCAGAAAAATGTCAATTGTCAACTCTCAACTGTCAATTCAAAAAGCCTCTTTCCTGCCATCTCTATCCGATTCGTTTGACCAAAGTGGGTGATATGACCGGGGTGGAGTACCATCGCTGGGATATCTGCCATTGCGGCCGGGTGTTGGGCAAGAAGCTACACCTGCCGCTCTATCAATTCTTGCGCGAACCCCTTATTCGTGCCTTCGGACAGGAATGGTACGACGAGTTATGTCTTACTGCAACCGAATGGAAAAAACAATGCCAACAACCGAACAACAATTAGGCGCGCTGCTGCTGGCTCGCCATCTGACTATTTCTACCGCCGAAAGCTGTACCGGCGGACGGCTGGCTGCTATGCTCAACAAGTGGCCGGGTTCATCTGAGTTCTACAATGGCAGTATCGTAGCCTATTCCAACGACGTGAAGATGCGTCTGCTGGGCGTGCCCGCCGAGGTGTTGAATACGGTAGGGGCGGTTAGCGAAGAGACGGTACGGCAAATGGTACGAGGCGTTCGTGACGCTATTCATACCGATTGCGCGATAGCCACCAGCGGCATAGCCGGACCCGGAGGCGCTACGCCCGGCAAGCCCGTTGGAACGGTCTGGATAGCCTGGCTGACGCCCGATACGACTGAAGCGCGATGCTTTCATTTCCATGGCTCGCGAGATGAGGTTACTGCCCAAGCCACCCAAACGGCATTGGAAGAGATGGTCAGAATCCTTAATACCCATTAACGATGCTTACACCTGCTGAAGATTGCTATTTCCGCCTTCTACGCGCCGCTCTATGGGGAGGGGACAACGAACATGTGGACATTAATCTGAACGACGAAGAATGGCATAAGTTGCTCTACATAGCCGAACGGCAAGGCACGGCTCCGCTTATCTATGATGTGCTTCTACGCGAAGAACGCAAGGGACTCACGCCCGTGATGAAGCAGCAGATGTGTGCAGTATCTGCCCATAGTATGATGCTGCAGCAACAGCAATTGCACGTTCGCCTGCAGGCTACAACCGCCCTCAACAAAGCCGGAATACAGGTCGTACAGATTAAGGGTTTTACCCTGGCGCGGCATTATCCGAAGCCGTATCTGCGTTCCTGCGGCGATGTGGATATCTATGTGGGCAAGGCTAACTACCATACGGGTGCCGAGGTGCTGCGTAGTACATTCCCCGATGCCCCGCGTTTTGATACCGAGGAAGAATACTTCAGGCATTATAATATCAACGTGGGCCCCGTGCCCGTGGAGATGCATCGGGTGTCACATAGTTTCTCCCATCCGCGCGACGCACGCCGCTACGACCAACTGGAGCAGGAAGCCTTACTGCTCCATCCGAAGCATCTGGCGGACGACTCGTTCCAATGGCTCGAACCCGAAGAGAAATTCAATGTTCTTTTTGTCTTCCTCCATAGCTGGGAGCATTTTGTTACCGAGACCGTTTCCCTACGCCAGTTTGCCGATCTGGCTATGCTGCTTCGCGATGCTGCTATGCCGGACCTGAGTGCCTATCTGAAGCGTCACTTGCGCCGGTTGCATGTTCTCGAGGCTTGGCAGCTATATGCTTATATCTTGGTTCATTACCTTGGCTTGCCGCGCGAGAAATGTCCTTTATATACATCGCGTGCGCGCGAACAGGCTGAGCAACTGCTGGTATGTGCTCTTCGCGCCAAACCGCATCAGCTGACAGAAAAGCAGGGTAGGGCTCCGCGTAATGTCTTGCTACGCAAACTCTATACCTTCCGAGCCCGTACGCGTGACGCGCAATTTATAGCTAAATTCTCGCCTCGCTACGCACGCCATATGGTGGTAAGCAATATCGCCCAGAGCTTTGTTCGCTTTCTGCATGGTCAGAATTCCCGCCATTGGGAGTGATGGTTTGGGAGGACGCTGCGCTACAGGACGCTGCGCTACAGGACGCTGCGCTACAGGACGCTGCGCTACAGGACGCTGCGCTACAGGACGCTGCGCTAC
>OCTX012257178.1_pt1 | contig 29467 bp, 20 predicted proteins | sample 1539691 | NCBI WGS metagenome assembly OCTX01 (sample SAMN02144231, study PRJEB22623) | gut metagenome | biome: sheep rumen | host: Ovis aries | place: New Zealand
AACAGCCACATCGGCTACAGGAATGATGTCGTCAATAATCGACTTCAATCCTGTAGCCTCAAGTGTGTTAAGTGTGATTATAGCTAAACGTGGAATCATTTATAATCGATATGGTTGGATTATAGCTATATGAAATATACTATTTATTCTGAAAAGGAAATCACATATCCTCTTCTGGAGTGTCTTGGAGTATGTCAAGTTTTTTTCCTGTGAGTTGTGCCATGATTTTGGATTCTATTTCCTCAGCCAATTCCGGATTGTCCTCCATGAGTTTCTTGCTTGCGTCTCGTCCTTGTGCGAGTTTCTGGTCTCCGTAGGAATACCAGCTTCCGGACTTCTTGATAATACCAAGCTGAACGCCAAGGTCGATGATTTCTCCAGACTTGGATATACCAGTACCAAACATAATATCAAATTCTGCTTTTCTGAATGGAGGAGCCACTTTGTTCTTGACTACCTTTACACGCACCTGATTGCCCTTTACTTCATCGCCGTCTTTTATGCTTGTGACGCGACGGATGTCAAGGCGTACGGATGCATAAAACTTCAAGGCATTGCCGCCGGTTGTAGTCTCTGGGTTGCCGAACATAACGCCGATCTTCTCACGAAGCTGGTTGATGAAGATGCAGGTCGTGTTGGTTTTACTGATATTGGATGTGAGTTTTCGTAAAGCCTGACTCATAAGACGTGCATGCAGGCCTACTTTATTATCGCCCATGTCTCCTTCGATTTCTGCTTTGGGTGTCAGTGCTGCAACTGAGTCAATTACTATGATGTCGACGGCTGACGAACGGATAAGCTGATCGGCGATTTCCAGAGCCTGTTCTCCGTTGTCTGGTTGTGATATCCATAAATTGTTCATGTCGACACCTAATTTCTGTGCATAAAAACGGTCGAATGCATGTTCTGCGTCGATGAATGCGGCGATTCCACCTTGTTTCTGCGCCTCTGCTATGGCATGGATTGCAAGTGTGGTCTTACCTGATGATTCGGGGCCATATATCTCGATGATACGGCCTTTGGGATAACCTCCAACACCGAGAGCTGCGTTTAGGCTTATTGATCCAGTTGGTATGACTTCTACGTCTTCGATATTATCATCTGCCATTTTCATTATAGAGCCATGACCGAAGCTCTTTTCAATTTTCTGCATTGCTGCTTGCAATGCCTTCAGTTTTTCGTTGTTCTGGTCTGCCATATTGTATTTTATTTTTTGGGCGGTAATGAATTAAACAATTAATGATGTTTTTATAGCTCAAGGTCCTGGTCGAATACTTCATGCCAGGGAAGACCTTGAATATTCAGCTGTTCCATAAATGGATCCGGGTCGAATTCTTCTACATTCCATACGCCTGGCTTGCTCCAAAGCCCTTTAAGGAACATCATCGCTCCTATCATAGCAGGAACACCTGTTGTATAGCTGACACCCTGCATACCCGTCTCCTTGTAGGCCTGCTGATGTGAACAGTTGTTATAAACATAATAAGTACGCTCCTTTCCGTCTTTGAGCCCTCGTATCCTGCATCCGATGGATGTCTCACCCTCATAGTCTTTTCCAAGTTCCTGAGGATTGGGAAGAACTGCTTTGAGAAATTGCAATGGCACGATTTTAACTCCTTTGTAGTCGACTTCGTCAATTCGAGCCATGCCGATGTTCTGTATAACTCGTAAGTGGGTAAGATATTCTTGTCCGAAAGTCATCCAGAATCGTGCTCTTTTGATTGTGGGATAGTTCTTGACAAGGGATTCCAGCTCCTCATGATGAAGGAGATATGACTCTCGTGGACCAATGTTTGGATATGTTAGTGGCTGATGAATCTCCAATGGCTCTGTCTCAATCCATTTGCCGTTTTCATAATAAAGCCCTTTTTGGGTAATCTCGCGTATGTTGATTTCAGGATTGAAGTTCGTGGCAAAAGCTTTGTGATGATTGCCGGCGTTGCAGTCAACGATGTCCAGATATTGTATTTCGTCGAAATGATGCTTTGCCGCATAGGCTGTGTAGATGCCTGATACGCCAGGGTCGAAACCACATCCTAAAATGGCTGTCAGCCCGGCTTGTTCAAACCTCTCTTTGTAGGCCCATTGCCAACTGTATTCGAAATGTGCAACATCTCGAGGCTCATAGTTGGCTGTGTCAAGGTAATTGACACCTGACTTAAGACATGCTTCCATGATGGTGAGGTCCTGGTAGGGTAAAGCCAGATTCATAACGATATCCGGCTTATATTCATTAAGAAGCTCTACCAATTCGTCTACATTGTCTGCATCAACCTTGGCTGTCTTGATGTTCGGGTTGCCGATTGCTTTGACAAGTGCGTCACACTTGGACTTAGTCCGACTGGCTATCATGATTTCAGAAAACACATCTGGATTCTGATTCACCTTATGAGCTGCTACTGATGCAACTCCACCTGCGCCTATTATTAATACTTTTCCCATATTTTTATTTTTAATTTTTTGCAAATTTATGCTATATAGATGAAACTCCCAAAGATGCGGTCGATTATTTCACTTTTTTTAAGTGTTTTGTCAAACTGCGTCACTAAAAAAATGACGAAAATTTGGTATTTAACAATTCGTTCAAAACTATGATACAAAAATAGTGAAAATAAATGAGAACTGAAAATATTATGTGCACAAGTTTAATAAAAATGTTAAAATTGAGTAAAATAGTTTATCTGTTTTGTTTTTATAGATTTTTTTTGTAATTTTGAAAAAAATTAGATATAGCTGTTAAAACAAGGGAATAGAGTACTGTCTAAAAATTAAATATAAACTTAAAATCCAAAAGTATGAAAAAAACATTACTCACATTCGCTTTGGCTGTTGGTATGATCATGCCTGGTCAGGCTCAGAACAAAGTAAGAAACTTGTCAACTAATTCTCAACGACTTGACTTGAGTACGTTGACGGAAAAGAACCAGACTACTGTTATTAGCCGTTACTTTCTTGCCGGTTACAACACTTTATGCCTTCCCATGACATTGAGCAGTGAAGAACTGCAGAAAGTGGCAAAAGACCTTCGCATTGAGCGTATGGTTGGTGTCGGACAGGAAGGAAGTGATGTCGTTGCTTATTTCATGGATTGTTCTGATGAGGGAATACAGGCTGGTGTGCCGTATTTGGTATATTCTCCTACCAACCAGACGATGCGCGTTCGCAGTACGAATGCTACTTCACTTGACACAGAGCTGATCACGGTTCGTATGGCCGACCATAATGGAAATACAGTTCGCTTCTCCAGCAGCTGGGAAAGTGTTGAGGAGAACGGACGTTATGGTATTCCGGCTAAGCAAGATGTGACTCCGCTTGAGAGTGTTTTGGTACGTACAACTGGCGACAAGACATTCCTTCCCACTCGTTGTGGATTCGTTTTGGAAAGCCAGTCATCAAATGCAAACAATCTGACAATCAAGCACGTGAAGAGCCTTGACGATGCTACTGGAATCCAGGCTGTATCCCGCACTAATGGAGGAAGCGTTGTTGATGTCTACGATGTGAAGGGAACACTGGTGAAAACTGGAGCGTCTTCAAACAATGCCTTGGAGGGACTTCCACGTGGTATTTATGTTGTAGGTGGCAAGAAAGTCGTGAAATAGTGTCCAGCATCTTCTGCGAAATTTCAACCTCAATTATCCTTAGCTTAGGTTCTTACCCTTTTTTTTAGGAAACATTGGGATTCGTAAATTTAAAAGGCTGAATGTGATTCACATTCAGCCTTTTAAGTTGTTATTTAAAAATGCCTCACCCTCCTGTTGATTATAGTGACTAACTTTAGCTACGCTGATTTTCTCATTCTCTTGGCATAGTCTAAACAAGTCTGTCTCTGCTCATTTGAAAAGTTCGAAAATTTCTGTATATCTGTCAGTTGACCATCGTCTTGTCTTCTCGTCTTCTTGTCTTCCTGTCTTCATCAAAATGAGGCAACTTATTATTTTTCTGTTACTTATTTTAACTTCTTGTTTTTCTCAATTGTCCATCCTTCGCGAAGGGAGAGTTGAGGTTTTTTCCCTTTAAACATTTTTGCAGCCGTCTTGTCACCTTTAAGTTGCCAGTTGAGCCATGCAAGTGCAACAATGGAGAATTCTCCTCCATGGGGTTGTGCATAGGTCCCTCCGTGCCCAACTGGTAGATTGGCAGCGCATGCGGGCACGTGCTGGATTCTGTGGAAGTCATCCATGCCGTTCTCATATGCAATATCAGGTTTTCCGCCAAGAATATAGATAATAGGAGAGTGTATTTCTGCCAATTTCGATTTAGGTGGCATTGGCATCCCGCCAACTGCTTGATGGGCATTCATCTGATTGAATAGTCCACTGTTGCAAATCATTAGTGTCTTTATTCGTTTATCTGCACAATTATAGAGGGTCTGGAGTCCTCCGCAGGACATTCCTGCCACGCAGATATTTTTTGTGTCAAGTTTATGATAGTATGCTGAATTCGGGTCTGCGTTCTGTTGCTCTACCCAGTCTATTGACTCTATTTGCTGTTGAGTTGTTGACATCGGTCCTCTATATGGCGACCCTTCCACAGGGAAAAAGCCTGTTGCCACGACTATGTATCCATGTGAGGCTATCTCGTTGAGGAACTTGTAATGTTCAAAAGGGGAGTTGTTGCATGCTCCGTTGCCCCACACAAGCACTGGCAGTGGGTTATCTTGTCCGAATGGGGTAAGATCCTGGGGAACAAAGATGGTATGTGCATATATTGATGGTTCCTCCTTCATTACAGCCTTAAACTCGCCAGTTCCGCCATCTTCCACAATTTGTTTTTGGGGTTCGTCGCCTCCGCTCTCTTTTTTGAAAAAGTCAGTCATCTTCTTGAATGTCTGTTCATTGAATGTGACAGGACCATGCTGACCACCCGGCACTGTGACGAACTCTTCAAGTTTGTCTGCTTTTTTGAGCTCTTCAGAAAAAAACACACTCTGGCAATGTGGAACGACAGTGTCTGCATCTCCGTGAACAACCAGAAAACGTGGTGATTTGTCACTGATATATGAGATAGGGCTGACCAAGCTGACGAGTTCTGGATTTTCTCTTGGAGGACAGCCAAGAAGGGCTGCTTCGGGCGATTTTTCATCCTTCGGAATTTCGCAATTTTCCATCCGCGACATGTCTACGGGACCAAACCAGTCGACGACTGCATCCACATTGCTGCTTTGGCGAAGATTACCTCCTACATTGCCTTCTATATCTATCGTTGTGCTGCCTATGGTTCTTGTTTTCATGTCATTTGTCACACCTGCCATTGAAGCCAGATGACCGCCACTCGAGAATCCGGTGATTCCAATGAACCTTGTGTCAAGTTTATATTTCTGGGCATTTGCCCTAATAAAACGGATAGCTCCTTTCACATCATTGATTTGGGCTGGAAATTTGGCATCTGAGCTCGAACGATGATTGATCGATACAACGGCAAATCCCGCATCCAAGAGTGGCTTGCCGATGGACATGAATGCCATGTCTTTCGCATTGTTTGAAAACCATGCACTTCCATAGATAATAATTATTACTTTATAGGCTGGTTTGTCGGTTCTGGGCAGATAAATGTCAAGGTTGTGTGCCTCAAGATTATCACCTGCGTAGTTTATATTCTTAAATGTTGGCTCTGTTTTTGGCATATTTCCCCATTGTGGTTGAGCCTGAGCCACGATACTACATAACAGTAATAGGCTGGAGAATAACAATTTGATTCGTTTCATATGATAATTATGTTTTTAAGGAGTTTATTATTCTGTTTTTTGAGTTTTAAGGACAAGATGGTCAAATGATTATTCAGTTGGAACCGATAATAATTAGAAACCCGCCTCGGGGAATGCAGGAAATGGTCTTTGTCAACTGCTTTGCGGGAATTGACGATATGTCCCATCCGCCATTACTGTCTGCTGCGTCAAAGAATGTAATCGCGTTTTTCTCTTTATTTATGATTGGCTTCAGATTTATGGTAATATCTTTATTTTTGTCTGTGCCGTTTATTCCAGCCACATACCATTTGCTATTTGATTTTCTTGCTATTACAACGTATTCTCCAGGATATCCAGCTATGAATTTTGTGTCATCCCATACGGTCGGGAGTCCAGAAAGAAATTGCTGGACTTCCTGTGGCTGTGCGTAATAACTTTCCGGTTTGTCTGCTAAATGCTGCAGTCCGGACTCAAAAAGAACAGTAAGTGCTAATTCATGAGCTTTTGATGTGATATGCGGATGCTGGGAGTCGGAGAATGTGCAAGGGGTATAGTCCATTGGACCTATGACATTTCTTGTGAAGGGCAAAGTGGCATTGTGGCTGGCTGCTTTGCTTGTGAATGTCGGCACATTATTATACCATTCAGCACCATATACCGCTTCGGTGGTCATTAGGTTGGGCCATGTTCGTTGCCAGCCTCTTGGAATTGTTGCACCATGGAAATTAACTAATAGATGATGACGGGCGGCTGATTCAAGTAGGTCTATGCAATAGTCCATGTTTGACTGGTTGTCGCCTGAGAAGAAGTCGATTTTAACTCCTGCCACACCATGGTCTGCACACCATTGAAATTCCCGTTCTCGATCCTCGGCTTTGTTCAGTCGATATTTGGGAGTAGGGGCTCCATCCACCCAACCTACCGATGAGTTGTACCATATAAGTGGTTTTACTCCATTCTTATTGGCATACTCTATTGCGTCAAGAATTGTATACCCGTCTTTCATCTGGTCCCATTCCGCATCTATAAGTACATAAGGTAGGTGGAGCCGTTTGGCCATATCTACGTACTGACATATAATCTTGAAATCATTACTACCATGATTATATGCCCAATAAATCCAGGACACTACGCCGGGCTGAATCCATTCTTCGTTAACGATTTTTGATGGAGTGGCAATGTCGGTTACAAGAGTTGACTCAACGATATCTGCAAGTGTGCCTGTAATGATGACCCTCCAGGGCGACTTCCATTCTCCTGTGATTTTCACTTCATTTTTGTCTGGAACCACCCTGTAGATTTCCTTATCATTGAAAAGACATGATGCACTTTGGTTTCGGTCTATATCTGCTTCGGTGATAAGCGCAAAGGTGTTACTGTCTGTCTGCAGGAGAGCGGGAAATCCCCAACGGTTGTTCCATCCTTCTTCTGACTTGGATATACCACTATACGATGGCACAGGCAACTGCTTATAGGAGTCTGACAAAGGATAGAAGCCCTCATAAGAGTCTGCCCATTGCTGCATCCATCTATTGGTGCCCTCTGGAATCCGAAATTCTGTTTGCTCATCAGGAGCAGTGGCGTCATTCAGTCCTGAATAGATATTTCTGAATGCAATGCCGTCGTTATAAACCCTGATGACTGCCCGATGATTTTCTGAAATGTCGGCAATGTATTCGTTGGCTTCATTTCTGCATATTTTCCGCTTACCGGCTTTCATCGTGTATTGCTCTGAGATTTTTCGTATAAAACGAAACTCGGAAATCGTTGTTTTGTTTGCAAAGCCATTAATAGAAAAATCGATTACATGTTTCTTTCTGAATGTAACACTGCATGTCCCGGCTTTATAGCAGATTTTGACACCATGATTGGGTGATGCCATGCTAATCTTTTTGGCAAATGTCTCAGTTTGTAGCATAATAACGAATAGGACTGAGCAGATGAGTTTCATTCGTGACTTGATATTGTAAACACTATGACTCATATTAATGAAATTTTAATTTAGTGGGATGAAATAAATTTTAATTATGTCTACAAAGTTACAAAAGAGTATTGAGAAACGTCAATCTTATTGTATCAAATGGTATTGAAAATGTAACATGATTGACAAATCTTTAAAAAAAGACAACAATAAGAAAAAATTCAACCTGATATATTTTCATAAATGTTGATATCGTCAGATTAATTATAATTGATTTTTAATAGAAAATTCTTTTTGTTTCAGATATTTTTTGTAACTTTGCAGTCGAAATAAGAAAAATGTTGGTAAATACAGATAACCAACTCCATTAAAATGTGTGAGGCACCCGTAGTTCAATGGATAGAATAAAGGATTCCGGTTCCTTCGATAAGAGTTCGATTCTCTTCGGGTGTACTAGAAAAGGCCAAGATTTCTGATGGAATTCTCGGCCTTTTCTTTTTTCATTGTTTTTTTTATTCTGTTAGAGAAATCACGATTTGTGATGCGTAAATATAGGCTTGCCATTAAAAAAATAGCCTCAGTCCAAAAACTTATGAACTGAGGATGTTATGTATAAGGTGTACTATATTAAAAACCGTATATCTCTGCCAGCTTCTCACCAAGTTTGTCACCCCTAAGGTCGCGGGCTATTATTTTTCCGCTTGGATCAACCAGCAAGGAAGCGGGTATGGCATTGATGCCATAGGTCGAGGCGGCTATCGTCTGCCAGAACTTGAGGTCGGAAAGATGAACCCAGTTCAGTTCGTTCTTCTTGATGCATTCTACCCATTTTTCCTTGCTGCGGTCGAACGACAGCCCTACGACGTTGAAACCCTTACTCTTATATTTGTCATAATTGGCTTTCACATTCGGCATCTCGGCCATGCAAGGACCACACCATGAAGCCCAGAAGTCGATCAGGACATAATTGCCTTTGCCGCAATATTCACTCAGTTTGTGTGGAGTGCCTTCAACATCAGCCTCTTCGATGTCGATGAAGGGCTTTCCGATGATTTCATTTTTTATCTTCTCTGCTTGCATGTAGGATTTGAGAGGGGTAAACATCGGATGATTGTAATATGGCTTACTCTCATCTACCATTGATGCCAGCTCAGTATAGTCGAACGCGCCTACAGAAAGCTCTGAGAAATAGGCGGGAATCAGGTTGTCACTGTTCTCTGTAAATATCTTGCGGTTCAGGCTGATCTGCTCTTTTTCCAGTACTGACAACTGAGGACCTAAAGCTTCGAACATCGCTGACAGTTCCTCGTTGCTTTTGCCTTCCTGCTGGGCTTTCACAAGCGGGGATAGTACCTTCCTGGCGCGGTCGTTGATATCGTCAAGCTCATGATCGTAGCCGCTTAGCTTCATATTCAGGGCAGAACCTTTTAGGTCCAAGGTGTTTAAATCAACTTCGATTGGAGTTCCATCATTTAAGAAAGGAGCGAAATTACTCTGGGCGTCACTGCTAATCCCGAAGAAATTATTGTGGGCATCTGTTCTGGAGATTGTAAACTTGCCGTTTTCAACTTTTACACTGTCAATGCGGGTGTTATTATTTGTTGCTGGATCCAAAATATATACCCATTTCGCTTCTGTGGGGCAGATACCACTGATTTCATACTTCATTTGTGGTGCGGTTGCATCGTGCTGTGCGATAGCTGACAGCATAGTCAGTGCCGATAGGCATGTGAGAATTGTTCTTTTCATTGTAGTAATATATAATTGTTTGTTAATTCATCTATTTGTTGCTGCATTTTTATATATAATCTCGCCTCCAATAAAAGGAATAGTCCGAGACATCAATATTAAGTCGTTAAATAGCATAATTATGTAATTGCTCTGCAAAACTACAATTTTTTACTGAAATTACCAAAAATCCAACGTTTTATTCAAAACTTATTATTATTTTTGTAAAATAAATAATATATCCTACTATGAGAAAGAGAGAATTTATTGTATGTCTGATGGCTTTTTTACTTGCCACTGCATCTGCCGTATCGGCTAAAACGATTGGACCTGGTTTCGGCAAATCCATGTTGTTTAATGATAACTGGCTTTTTTCTTTAGCAGACAGCCAGAGTTTCAAGGATGTTAATCTTGACGATTCCCAATGGCGGAAACTGTCTCTACCGCATGATTGGTCGGTGGAGGGTCAACTCTCACAGCAGAATGCCAGCTGCACGGGCTATTTGCCTGCAGGAATTGCATGGTATAGAAAACATTTTCAATTCAAGCCCGATTCTGAAAATCCGCTCAATTTCATCTATTTTGAAGGAGTTTACAATCGGAGTGAGGTCTATCTTAACGGACATCTCCTTGGAAAACGGCCAAATGGCTATGTCTCTTTTCTCTATGATATGACGCCATACCTTAAGAATGGAGACAATGTGCTTGCCGTCAGAGTGGACCATTCTCGTAATGCAGACTCGCGTTGGTACACTGGTTCGGGCATTTATCGTGATGTTTACATGGTCAGTTCACCAAAGACGCATCTGGCTCTGTGGGGAACAACCTACCGTCTAAACTCTCTTAATGATGGAAATGCTGTTGTTGAGGTGGATGTCAAGATCGAACGGGACAAGGCTGAGAAACGGACACTTTCTGCCAATATTGAAATTTGTGATGCAAAAGGTAATGTTGTCGTTCGTAAGTCTGAGGCAATAGCTGATGACGTACAACATGCCAGCACTTTTCAGTTAACTGTGCCTAATCCTAAATTGTGGAGCATTGATACACCATATCTCTATCAGCTCCATGTGCAGTTGATTGCTGATGGTAAGGCTGTCGATGGCATGACTACCTCAATGGGACTCCGGACACTCGATTTCAATGTCAACACAGGGTTTGCCCTCAATGGACAGAACAAGAAAGTGAAAGGGGTTTGCTTGCATCATGATGCTGGGGTGTTGGGAGCTGCTGTTCCTGAGCAAGTATGGCGAAGAAGAGTAAGAGAATTGAAGAAAATGGGAGCCAATGCTATCCGTATGAGTCACAACATACAGGCTCCGATATTGTATGACATCTGCGACGAACTGGGCATGCTTGTCATGGACGAAGGTTCCGACGAATGGGAATTTCCTAAACGTAAGTGGATTAAGGGGTGGAACAATGGAGAACCTGGCTACGACGGGACGTTCGATTTCTTTGAGGAGTGGATCGACCGCGATGTGCAGGATATGGTGCTTCGCGACCGTAACCACCCATGCATCTTCCTGTGGAGTGTCGGAAATGAGGTTGACTATCCCAATGATCCTTATTCTCATCCTATTTTGGATGGTACCACCATCAATCAGCCTATGTTCGGAGGATATAAGAAGGATGCACCCAATGCGGAGCGTATTGGATTTATTGCAAAACGACTGGCGGAAGTCATAAGGGCCAACGATAAATCACGTCCGGTCACCGGAGCACTTGCGGGCGTAGTCATGAGCAACCAGACCATCTATCCGGAGGTTATCGATGTCGTTGGCTACAATTACACGGAAAACAGATACAAGGAAGACCATCAAACATATCCATACAGAATCATATATGGAAGTGAGACAAGCACCGACTACAATGCTTGGAAAGCGGTGCGCGACAATGACTTCATATTCGGACAATTTGTGTGGACTGGTACGGACTATCTCGGTGAGTCGGGAAGATGGCCGTCGAGAGGACTCAACACCGGTCTTCTTAATTTCGGCAGCTTCAAGAAAGCAAGAGGATGGTTCAGGGCGTCTCTCTGGAGTGAGGAACCTGTAGCCTATCTTGGAACTTACCCAATTAGAAACCAGAACCGACCTGGCGGACAAGAAGGAAGAAGGGGTAGGGGAAGAGGCGATTTCTTCTCTATCGACGCTGCCGACAACTGGAACTATCAGGAAGGAATGACCATTCGTGTCGTTTGCTACACCAACCAGCCTAAAGCCAGACTTTTTGTCAATGAGGAATTAGTAGATTCTGTCAAGACATACGACGACAGACATGGCATGATATATTGGGATGTTCCATATAAGCCTGGATTTGTGAGGGTCGAGGCGATTTCAGAATATGACGTGGTGACTGCACGCTACATGATTTACACCGACCGTCAGCCCGTACAGTTGCTGGCCGACGACTTGACTGCGGAGGGACTTAAATCCCTTGACGAGGCCGCTGATGCCACTCTTCTGCAAATACTTGTCAAGATTGCCGATGAAGACTGTAATGTCATCAAATCAGCCACCAACGAAATCACTTGCCTGGTAGACGGTGGCGCAGAGCTCCTTGGGCTTGAAGCTTCTAACAACTCCGATATGTCGGACTATACCGACAACAAGCACAATGCATTCCGCGGAACCCTTTTGGCATATATCAGAAAAAAAGACTCAAAACCAGTCAATATTACATTCTCGTCACCAGGTATTACTCCAATCACAATCAAGCGATAATGATTTACGTTGCTTTTGCGCTCTCTTTATAAGCGTGTCCAGACAATAAGCAGTAATTCATGTAGATTGTGGGGACTTATTTTAGGGGAGTTCTGTAAAATCTGATTAATCCCATCTTCTTGTCTTCTCGTCTTCTTGCCTTCTGTTAACTAATAATCGTATGCATGTCTCAGGTAATACAGTTGCTCGTTCTGCTCTTCTTTCATTAAATTGAAAATCTGCTCAACATCTTCGCCGCCATGTTTGTAGCCTTCCGGGCCCCAGATGTCATAATCCTCACCTGTATAGTGCTTGAACCCAAGTAGCTCAAGCTGTTTCTGATATGCATCCATATATGAGGGGTTGCTGAAATAGATGAAGACATCAGGATCATCGGTAGAGTGGTTCACGACCACAGCCAACGCATCATCGGACTCAGGAGTTAACCTGGCCTCATAATATTCCTCTTCGTTGGAGGCTAACGACATGTGATAACCCCAGACTTCTGTGAACCAGTCACCAACTGGCAGACCATCCTCGTTTCTGTAATCTTCCATCAAAAGCGGTTTGAATCCCTTGTCTGCAAAATGATTCCTGAAATACGTGGTGTCTAAACGATTTTCATATATGGTCCTCAAATCGGAAGCGCTCAGCAGAGGGGTGGATGTGGCTCCTTCATTTGGAGTTGTACCATTCTCAACTTTGGATTGCTCGCCAGTTTGGGGATTTGAAGACGACTGTGCTGAAGGGGTACTGTTCTTCTCCTTTGATGATTTGCCATTATTGGCATCACAAGAACTTACAGTGATGCTTAAACAAACTACTATAAGTGTAATGAATGTCTTTTTCATATTTAAACAAATATTTTGAATGATTATAGATTAGTAGATACATTCTTATGATTTCCTCTTTTTAAATTTCATTTGCTTATTACTATAGCGCTATACGGAATCCGAGACTACCGAACACATAACCAGTATTGTTACCGCGTCTTGACACACGGCAGTCAACATCGTCACTGCAAAAACTTCCACCGCGAATCACGTTGAGACCCGTGTCGGATACTCCTTTTGGATCCTTCTGCTCCTCTTTGACATAGGGGGCATAGTCATCGCTGCAATATTCGTCTACGCTGCCGCTCATGTCATAGATGCCAAGCTCGTTGGGAGACTTTCCTTTCACTGGGTGGAGACCACTATTGATGTCGTTAAACCATGCCACATTGGAAAGACTGTCTGAACCGGCATATTTGTAACCTTTGCTCTTGGCACCTCCGCGTGCGGCATATTCCCATTCTGCTTCTGTTGGGAGACGGAACTGACGTCCTGTCAGTTTGTTCAGTTTGTCAATGAAAAATTCACAGTCAGTACAGCTCACCGATACAACTGGAAGGTTTGAACCTTCTTGATCTGATGGGTTTTCACCCATAACAGCCTTATACAATTCCTGAGTCACCTCTGTCTCACCAATGTAGTAAGTGGAAAGGGTAACACTGTGGGAAGGCTTTTCGTCTTCTTTTGCTGCTTCACCTTGTTCTGGCGTGGCACCCATCGTGAATGTACCTCCCTTGACTTGAATCATGTTGAAACTGACACCCTTCACATTGAAGGATAACGTCTCTTCTTTTTTTGCACTGTCGTTGGATTTACTGCCGTTTGAGGATTCTGTGGAAGCATCCTTGGAGGAAGGTGAGGACACACATTGTATCATGGTCACTGGACATAACATGAGAATCCAAAGAATAGTTTTTTTCATAATCAATATTATTTTTTTATTATTTATTTTTTCTATTTATTAAAGAGTGTCGGCAAGCGTTTTTCCTAACCATCCTTTTTCTTTTTTCCTAATACCAATGTGTTGGGTTATTTTTTTGAAGTTTATTCTCTCTGCTTTTGCTGTTTTTTTCAAAATGTTAGCTTTTAATAATCTCACATTCATCATCCCCCTGTAAGACTTTATCTGGTTGTCTCATTTAAACACTGGACGTACGCACTCTCCGTTCGAACAAGTGGATTCTCTTATTTTCACTTGTTCTTGGTCAATAAAGAAATAATATGGGCATAAGTTCATTTCACTCTTTTCTGAGGTCCAATAACATCCAATACCTAAACTCCCAACAGTAGTAGTAGAGGAATTAATTGAACCTGCTCCGGGAAAATACAATTTAGCTCCGTTTTCTCCCTCAAACATGTAGCCCAAGATTCCATTAAGAACATACCGTTCGTGAGGCAAAGTCATCAATGCCTGAATATCCGACACAGTCGGCATTTGCCAGTTACTCTGCCATTTTACATGAGCTACATCATAGGAGGTTCCTGAGATATTACTGTCTAAGTCTTGGTATGTACTATAATATTTGTATGATAATAAATCATAACTATCGCTGGTCTCTGTCATTCCCCATGAGTAATAGCCGCCTGCCTGCCATGGATTTTGGGCGCCAACATTGCAGCAAGCGAACTTTACACCGATGCCAAGGTCTATCACATGAGGATGGTTGTCGTCGGGACAAATGTTCTCCACTACTATCTTGAATGACATGACAGGACTGTATGGAACCAGTTCGTCGCCATCAGTTAAGTACACACACCAATAATAGGGCTGGTTAGATTCCAAATTCCCAAAATAAATTGGAATTGAAGTTTGTGAATCTTCTGTTTTTATATTGGCCACACTTTGATAGCTTCCAATTAACTGAGTCATGTCTGGGTCGCTGCACAATTTAATAGTTAAATTATAATCACCTGTTTTATGAGCCCAGAATGTGAAACTGGCATTCACTTCGGAATTCGATAGCTCGCCGCCGTCCTGAGGATAAAAATTACTGCACTGTGGTTTACCGGCTATATCATCATCCATGTCTGCCACTTCTCCGGCTATACAGTTAATAATCATCACAATATCTGATATGTCAACATTATTGTCTTCGTTTACGTCGGCATTTTCATAATGATTTGAGCCGGCAATTTGATTGATGACAGCCACAATATCAGAGATGTCTACAAAACAGTCATCATTTACATCCGCCTTATTTCTTACACCAATGAATGGGCTATGAGAAATTGACTTCTCGAATGTGTGGGACACTCGATCATAAATTCCGTATTCATTATTGTACATGGCGGGAATATAATCTCTCACCAGAGCATCACTTTCGTAGATCTTGCATCCATAGAAAGTCATCCAGCTGAGATGATCTTCTACAAAACCATATTTTAATTCGTTTGTATTGGCTGCAAAAAGTGCCATCCACGAGAGACCGGTTTCCACATTTGACTGATTGACATATTCATGAAGCAAAATCGACTTGTCCGCATTTTTGAATACACTAGCACCTGACGCATCACAAGAGAGAAGAACTCGTTGATCGTAGATGTCATCAAGCTGATGGTTATTGCCAGAGAATATATAAGTGCAGTCATCGTCATTTGCGTATCGGGAGAAAAAGGCGAAAGTGTGGTCTCGTAAATAAAAAGGATATGATCCGAACAACGCACTATAATTATTTTGAGAACCTCGGCTGACCTTACAATCTAATTCCACACGTGTGTCTCTTGTATGTATATAGTGTGTGTTTACCGATTGATTGCCATTGGAACGGATGGCGTGTATTTTTGTAATGTCGGATTCTGGAACATAGTCTGAGGCATCATCGCCAATCAACTGAATGTCTGCTGATGAACGCGGAGCGATTATGTAAGTGTCCGACAGGGATAGCACGATTCCTGTTACGCTATAAGTCTTACTACAATCAATTTGAATGTCGCCAACCGTATTCCATATATCATATAAAACACATTCCAAACCGTCCTGACGGAAACGGATGCGTTTTCCTTGGAAGGATTCACCAGAGAATGCAACATTGTCTATCTTGATTAATTCACTTTTATAGTTAGTGTTATATTTATAAAAATCTAATGTAGTCGTATTCTCAGGTACCACATCATTACCTGATGATAACAGATTGCTACGACGGGCGAAGGCGTCGAAGCAGGGTATGTCGTTCTCACGATTGATAGAGCCGATTACTTTCAGGTCAATCAATTGGCCCGCCTCCAGCCCCGTCGCATCACCATTTATACGGACTACACCATTGCATTTCACATAGTATATGCCGTCATTCACATAGAGGACTAAGGCGTTTTGAAAATCCAACATGACTCGATCTTCATCTGATGAATAGAATTCTCCACCTGACATAAATATAGGAACAATTCGTTCAACTGAAGATAGGTGGCTGTCAGCAAGAATGGTTTCATCTGACTCGTTTTTCGTTATTCGACCGCAAACCACAACCTGGTGTGTGCCGATAAAAAAGACAGGATCATCTTTGAATTTATTCCCCGAAACCGACAAACCATCTGAAATCTTCAATGCATTGGCATTTGTGCCGTCCTCTGAAATATAATAGGTCATGGTGCCTGTTTCTGAAACGGGTTCCATATCACTAATTATGCCCTTCACATATACTTCATGCTCGGGAACCATGTCTGCATCAATCAGTTTATTTACTGAAGCCAAATCGAGTGGATTGTACTCTGTTCCATTGCCGTTAAGTTGCAGGTCTGGAATGCTGAAGGTGAATTCCACGATTTCGCTTCGCTCTCCCTTCGCATTCTCAGCGTAGGCATATATAGTAATAGAGCCGGATCGTAATGTATAGTAGTATGAGCCAGATATCATTCCAAACGTATCTTTATAGCCCGGTATCATTATATAAAGATCAAGATTGGATTCTGCAGTAACGACAAAGTCAACAGTTTTATACATTAGATAGTCTTCTTTTGAAATTGTGATCACTGGTGGGGGAATCACAATTTCCTCCTCCTTATAAGTCACCGTAATGGTAGCGATTCTACGATGGCCGGATGTGCCACTGACTGTAAAGGTCACTTCATCGGCTTCACCTTCCCACTTCGTACCGTCAAACGATCCTTTGTCTGCGGATATCGTATTGGTTTTTTCGCCTGGGCCAAATGTGAACTCTATCGACAGAATGTCTTTACCTGAAAATTTCATGGTGTTGCCGCCGTATAAGCGGATAGAACTACCAGTTACATAGTATTTGGGCACCACGTTGTTCGGATTGCTTCCGATGTCTAATGTCACATGCACATTCTCATCGATGTCAAAACTGGTGACCTCCCAATCGTATGAATAGGTCTCAGCTGCCACCCATGTAACTTCCTTAGCGGATATTTCTGTTAGTGCAGACGTAATCAGCAATGTAATAAGTAATCTGTAGTAAATAGCCGTTTTCATCTTTTTTGCATTTATTGATACTTTGCATTATTTTTGTTTTTTACAAATTTACTAAATTTATTTCTATTTTATTCTTTTAAGAGTGTAGAGTTTTGCGATTTACACAAAACTCTACACTCTTAAATATTCACTTCATATTTTTTCTACTTTGATTTTTATTTACCATTTGCGCTCTTTCTCACATTCTTAACAATGTAATTCACTACTGGGAATTCCTGACCGCCAACTTCAACGCTGTATCTGCACATGTTCCAGTCGAATATTGGCACATCGCCCCAGCTCTTCGGCAATGGCACACTGCCTGTTACTGTCGTTCCATATCCTGTCGAATAAGTGTTGCTCCAGGTGTGAGAATAACCCACGCCAAAACCTGCTTTCACTGTGTGGTTGAAGGCACCGACAAATCCAACGAGCGACATGTCCATGCTAAATGTGTTTGAGGTGGTGGTGGAGTTCTCTCGGTCCACTGTGATGGAGAAGGACTTCGTACCGTCTGACCCTGTTGTCGAATATTGGTCCTTATTGTTATTGCTCCAGAGAATATTTCCGTTGCTCTTGATCAAATCTGGACTGTTAGGATAAGTCAGCGGATTGCCAGGGGTATGAGTGAAGACTGTGCTCAGGTCTGGAATGTCTTCACGGTCACCACGAAGCAACATATAGTCTGTCTCCGACAGTTCAAGGTCGCGGGGGTAGGAGGGAGCACCACAGACAAGGGTCGTGCCAATATTATCGGGATCGTTACTCTCGATACATTCGTAGGTGTAAAGCCAAACTGGGGTCATCGTCAAACCTACTTTGTTGTCACGCCCGGCGGAACATCCAGATTCAAATGTGTATGTGTTTGCTTCGGAATAACTTTTTTCCCATTCGTAACCGATATTGGTCTCGAATTCAAAGCCATATTTACCAATCTCTACGCCGAATACCGATACCTTGTTTTCTTGTTCATAACCGAATATCAACGAAGCAGATGTTCCATTCGAATTTTCTGTCGCCTCGGTTGTGCTGGTGCTGGTGACCCACTCGGTTGAAGGGCCGTTGTCTCCATAATCGTATGGTTCACCTGCATTTGCATAACCGGCAGGCACGTTTGCCCAGTAGGGAGCGGCGGCCAGTGCAAATTTGATACGTGGCTCGCTCATTGTTGCGTTGCATGACACAAACTTATAGCGACGGGTGTCTATATCTTTGTATGAAGTAGCGCAGAAAGCAGGGAATACTGCGCCAAAGTGATAGTCGCCGTCTTTTGTCCACCAGCATACAGAACCGATTGAACCGCTGTTTAACACTTTTCGAGTCATCTGGCCTGTAGATTTTTCACCAGAGAAACCTGGTGTCAATAATTCCGTATAGCCAAATATCTCCCGGCTGTAAATGTCTCCGGCACTGCTATTCCATTTTTTAGAGTGTTGATGAACAATTCTCGTGCCGAAATAGGCCAGTTGCTCATAACCTTCTTTTAGATCGTCGGTGAAACGGCCTACTGCCACACAGTCACTCATTATTGCGGCGTCTAAAAGAAGCCCGTCCTCTTTGTCACCACCAATATTTACTTGTTCAAACTCATTCTGCTCATTAATTCTATAGAGACCATTGCGTAACAATACGTCAGGCCTTTCACCCAGACCACGAGTGTGAACTACAGCGATTGTACTATTTGTGTTAGTACTGCTATAGTCGCTCCATTCGTTACTCAAATGATATTTCTGCTCCTCCTCAAATTTGTATTTGATATCTAAGGTGTTTTTTGCATTAGGCTGTAGCACATAAAAAGCAGATTTTTCATTTAGTTGAATATGACGATTGGGGACTATGAAGCAAAGTATGGAATTACCTGTGTTGGTGATATCACCAAATTTAATGTCAAGGAATGTTGAAACACCAGGCTTTCCAGTTTGCGGTAGCGAACCAGAATAGTCTGATACATCATTTAAACCTGAACCTCCATCTCTGGCATCGAATTTTTTAATATCATCAAGCAAAACCCGCACTTCTATCTGATTGTTCTGTTGGTATATTAATCCCAAATCTGAATAACCGTTTTCGTTGTAGTCACCGACACATGCGCGGACACAGTCGGTTGGAAATATTTGTTCTGCTAATACCGTTTTATAGTCTGTTCCATCTAACACAATCCATTTCTCGCAGAAACCGACAACAATGTCATCTACACAATCGTTGTTGAAGTCTGCGGCGAGTAAGTTAATGCGTTTCATATAGAATTCATCAACGCGTAAGTCTTCAGACCATGTGTATCCATCAACAAAACCATCGAACTTTGCCATTTTGTATGTCCCTGGAAGAGTCATGGAGTTCTCTAAACGGAAATCTGTGGACTCGTTTCCAAATATTTCCAGATTTAATTCGCCTTCTTTATCCTCTATGTCACGGGCCATCCAATGTGAGTCAGTTGAACCGTCATTCTGATAATCGTGTGCGATGACACTATAACTTAATTTGAGTGTTTTATATGTCCCATCGGCTGTCTTCTGCTGACACATCTTTTTCAGACGTGTTCGATTCATACGTTCGCCTTTGTTATTTTTTATCCAATCCCCATCAGCTAATTTCTGGCTGATTGATCCGTCTGATGCATTTACAAACACAGTTCCGAAATAACTTTCATTTAGCCCAAATGGAACATAGCTGTCATTAACGCTAACCCAACCCATACATTTCTGTCCTGTTACATCCAAAACAATCTGTTTGGTGGAATGATCCACAGAATAGTATTGACCGTAAGGAGTGCCAGTGTATGGATTCACTTCGCCTGTATAAAGATTGGTGTCATCACTTTCTTCTTCAGCTGCTTTTTTCGGCATATTCATCCTGGATTTTGCCGCTGAGTTGCTGTAAAGCTGCGACATCATGTCTGTATATGCACTTGGTGCTGGACGGACACCTCTCACATGTACAGCGGCATAACTGTCCAGACCGTTTGGAGTGATTATGTCGGACACACTGCCTCCGCTGCTCGACAGGGTCATATACACTGCTTTCTGCTTTTCACGTGTCCCTGTCAGGATATACCCATTGTCTGTATCTGTTACCTCACCGTTTCTATTGACATAGCCTTTCGGGTTGATACGGAGTTGAAGCGAGTCTGGATTGGTCCTGCGTCTGTCTCGGAAGGAATATATGTCGCCTGCACGTTTCATTTTGTCACAGGCTGCTTCAAATCCGCCTAAATTGATCGATACCGCCTCAAGCTCGCCCAAAGTCGGCAACGACCAACCCTCTGGCAATGCAAGTCGGGCTGCAGAGTAGGTGTAATATACGTCGTCATCACTCATGATCATGGCCATAGAACTTGTTTTCTTGGCATTGCTTGCGCTTGCCCACTGTGATGACTCATAGTTTTCGTAGAAATAAACGTCTTTGACATTATTTATCGCTTTTAGGTCTTCTGCCATCCAAAGCAGACCACCTGCCTCGATGATAGGATAGGTGTTGCCTGAAGCATCCTTACAAGGATAGAAATAGAACGAGATGCTATGGCTGCGCTTTGGAGCGTTCACCACTATTGTGCGCATCTCTCCGCTAACTCCTTCGAAGCGAAGTATGTCGCCCTCTTTGAAGTCCATCTCTACTATGTTCGTTGCTTTTGCTTTTGAACGGATAAAGGCTGCCGTAAATGGACTTTCCTCGCTGGTGAAATACGTCGGTTCCACATTGCTTTTGATGTGTCGTGGGGATGATGACTTTGTACCTCCTCCGGCAATGATGTTGATAATAGCAACGATGTCTGATATGTCTATATTCTTGTCATTGTTCACATCGCCACTCTCTTTGTAAGTGATCTCTCCTGCTATTGTGTTGATTACGGCAACAATGTCAGAGATGTCCACATTGCCGTCACCGTTTACATCTCCTTTCAATTGAGCTTTGCCCAGACGAAGGATGTCTGTTCCGCGGAGGGTTTGTGGCTCAACATCCATTCGACTCAGATTCGTTACTTTCACTCTTTCTACGGTTTTGCCCATACCTCCGGGAGAAAACGTGATGTCAATCGGGAGTGTTGTCTCTGCTGACATACCTGTCGGCAGAAATAATATCAATAATATAATTGATAGTTTGATAATCATTTTTGTATTCATACGCTTTGATTTTTTATTAATATTGTAGTTTGTTCTTTTTATTTTTGCTTTTCTTCTTGCAAATATAGTTTGTTTTATGTTGTTTTCTTGTTTTATATGTGTGGAGTTTTGTGTTTGTTGACAAAACTCCACACCCACAACAACACAACTCAACACTTTTTTTCGTAATTTTGCACAAATTATTTTTTCAATGATGAATGACATCTATCTTAACGTTATGTTGGCGGCATCTGCTTGCATGATTGTCACGGGGATTATTCTTGCTGCCACAAAAAGTCCACAGGACAAAAGGGCATCCAAATTCAGAGTGGCCAAGCATACACTGACTGCGGCTGCCATTGTCTTAGGGGTGCTGAACATGGTGCAACTTGGTTTTGACCCCGATGGCGACATCCTTTACCTCAGCGGATGTATTGCTTTGGCGATTGGTTTTTTCCAGGCCATGCTCTTTACCATGGCTTTATTGGTCCTGATCAAACCGGATGTGGTGACGGCGAAATTCCTGCTCTTGCAAATAGTCGCCATCACTATCGTTGATGCTCTTCTCTTCGCTTCGTTCTTCTTATTACCACTAAGAGTGTTTTTTTATGTTTATGAATTGGGAATTGTTCTCTATATCGCATTGTTGATATTTTATACATATAAATATATAAAGTGCTACAAAGTATTTAGGATGCAGATTGCATCCTACTATGAGGAAGGAGAAATCGATAAGGGAGTTCGATGGCTCAACATCATTTTCTGGACAGCGCTGGCTGTTGGACTACTCTCACTACTTATGCTTTTTGGCAATCGCGAGATTGACATGGGACTGACTCTGGCCCTGGCGCTCTTTTATGCCTTTTTTGCTGCTTGCTTCATAAACTATGCGCTCAGCACACCGATTATCCTTCCTGCGTTGGAGAATAATTCGGCTTTAACTGAATACGACCCTCTGTCAGAGAAACATCCGGATAAACTCATGAAATGGATTGAGCGTAAAGGATTCCTCAATACGCAAATGGCGGTGGAGGATATAGCCAAAGAACTGGAAATGAGTGTACCACAATTCAGACAATATTTCAAGCAAGTCATCGGTGAGGATTTCCGTACGTGGAGAGTGAAGAAACGCATAGAACATGCAAAGAAACTTATCCAGGAGAATCCGGACTGGCCTGTCACACGTGTTGCCCAAGAGTCCGGATTCAATGACCGTAGTTATTTCTATCAGCAATTCCTGCTTTATTCGGGCGTTTCTGTGTCTGATTTTAAAAACAGTATCCTTAAAAAAACGAATTCCTGACTTAATTGAAGAGTTTGTTTCTATCTTTGCATTTTTCAAGTAAAAAAATCAACCTTTTTTTCCTTTTATAAAAAAAAGTTCGTAACTTTGCAAACAATAACCAATTCTTATATTTTTATGGACGATTATCCGGCGGAATATTTTATGTGTTAGGATAGAGGTTCAGATTCTGAATCTTTACCCCATTATTTCGTTTGTTTTAACTTAGTAAAGATTCAGAAACATGCATTCATTCTGGAATACTAAAGGTACGGTCAGCCCAATTCAGGATTGGGTGCCAGGATGCTGGGTACAGGTGACTTGCCCAGTGGAAGATGATGTCAACTTCCTTGTTAAAAAGTTGGGAATACCAGACTATTTCCTTGCTGACATCTCGGATGCCGACGAGCGTGCACGTTTTGATGTGGACGAGGGATGGCTGATGATTATTTTACGCATACCTCATCTCAAATCTGTGAATTCAAGATCACCTTATACAACTATACCACTGGGTGTTGTGCTTAAAAAAGATGTCATCGTCACGGTCTGCGACCAGGAGACACGCATGATGCTCGACTTCATAAACCATCAGCAGAGACGCGCTGAAGGATTTTCCGATGCGGCAGACCTCGTTTTCCGACTTTTCCTGTCGGCTTCTGTATGGTACCTGAAATATCTTAAACAAGTCAACGGACTCATAGAGAAAGCAAAACGTGACCTCGACAGACAGATTGACAACAAGGACCTCGTATATCTGTCACGACTTCAAGATAGTCTCACTTATTTTGCGACTTCTATACGTGGTAACGAGAACCTGCTCTCCAAATTGAAATTCAGACTGCCAGTCGACGAATTAGATGCTGAACTCATTGAAGATGTCAACATCGAGATGCAGCAGGCAAGGGAGACGACCGCCATCTATTCCGACATTCTCAAGTCAACGATGGACACCTATGCCAATGTCATCAACAACAACATGAACAAGGTCATGCGATTGCTTACATCGCTCAATATGATTGTCATGCTCCCCACACTCGTTTCATCACTTTATGGAATGAACCTGATCAATGGAATGGAAGACTGGCCTTGGGGATTCCCGCTGGCACTTTTCATCTCTATTGCAATCACCATCCTCTCTTTCTTCTATTTCAAAAAGAAAAATTGGCTATGACTCTATGCGATTGACAGTCAGTCAACTAAAAAATATTATAATAATAAAATAAATTGTAAATCATAATTTTTCAAATCGTCAATTCCATTCATGGACATCACCCAGCTCATCGACAATAAGGACAAGCTCAACCCAATGACACTAAGAGAGTTGAGAAACATAACGGAGAGATATCCATTCTATCATACAGCACGACTTCTCTATATAGCCAACTTATACGAGATGCACGAGCCTCAATTGAGTGAGGAACTGACAAAAGCAAGCATTCTTGTGCCTGACAGGACTGTACTTTTCAATATGATTGAGGGGCAGAACTATCAACTGGAGAAGAACAAGCCGGCTGAAGTGGAGACAGAAGGAGATGAGAACCGTACCATTTCGCTTATCGACGACTTTTTGTCCAATATTCCAGAGAATGAAGATAGAAACAACGACAATCCACACTCTGTTCCTACTATTGCTGATCTGACTAATGACTATGCTGCTTTTCTTAAGATGCAAGATGACATAAGCCCGGAGAATGAAGATGCGACAGGACAACAGGACATTATTGATTCGTTTATCAACGCAAATCAAGGCAAGCAACGCTATGAACTTGATGAGTCTGATGCGGATCCTGTAGGGCCACAACAGAAGGAGGACGAGGCTTTAAATGACGTATTTAATGAAAATATTGTCAATATTTACATAAAACAAGGCAGATATCAGCAAGCTTTGGAAATATTAAAGAGCATTTGTTTGAATAATCCAGAAAAAAGTGTTAACTTTGCATCTCAAATGAGACTACTCGAAATCGTTGTAAATAATAATAAACAATAAATAAAAATGTACACTTTAATTATCGTGCTACTGATTATCGTAGCAATTTTGATTTGTGGAATTGTTCTAATTCAGGAAAGTAAGGGTGGGGGTCTTGCTTCAGGATTCTCTGCTGCTAATGCGACACTTGGTGTCAGAAAGACAACGGACTTCCTTGAGAAGACAACTTGGACTCTGGCTGCCGTACTTATTGTTCTCTGTGTGCTTTCTTCTAAGTTTGCATCAGATTCAAAGAAAGAAACCAACATCAACATGGCTGCGCCGGCTGCTCCTGCTCCTGCTCAGCAGAATCCTCTGAATGTTGGTGGAGAAGCTGCTCCTGCAGCTGGAGGTGAGAAGGCTGCTCCTGCAGCACCTGCTCAAGAAAGTGCTCCTGCTGCTCCTGCAAAAGAAGCTGCTCCTGCAGAAGCACCTGAAGCTCCAGCTGAAACTCCTGCAGCTACTCCTGCTGAAGCACCTGCAGCCGCTCCTGCTAAATGACAATCCTCAATTCATTATAAACGTAAAAGCCAGTTCGATGAACTGGCTTCGTTTTTTTCTATAAATTTAATTCATAAAATTCTTCCGGGCTGTCTATGATCCGATTAGCTCCTATCGATTCCAGAAATTCTTTGTCGCGGAATCCCCAGCTGACACTGACGCATGGCAAACCGCTATTTTGGGCTGTTGCATAATCCACCTCACTGTCACCAACATAAATCGATTCATCAATGGAACTTCCAAGTTGTTCCACTGCCTTAAGAACCATGTCTGGACAGGGTTTTCGCCGCAAATCCGAACGCTCGCCAATCGCAATATCTATCAACTCTTTGAACATACTCTCATACAATTCTTGAACTGCGGCATCTGGCTTGTTGCTCACGATGGCAGTCTTATATCCCTGGGATTTCAGTTTCGCGAGCATTTCTCTCACGCCATTATATGGAGCGGTCTTGTCCATTGCATGTGCCACATAATAGGGGCGAAACGTGCTTAGTACTTGTTCTACGATATCTTTGTCAGTTCCATCGGGAACAGACTTCTCTATTAACACACGTACACCATTGCCTAAAAAACTACGGACTTCGGACTTGCTTCGGCTGGGTAAACCATTTTGGGCAAGCGAATAATTCACGCTTGCCCAAAGATCGTCCAATGTATTTAATAATGTGCCGTCTAAATCAAATATAATTGTTGTAATCATTTTTTCAGGGGAGTTAATGGCGTAGGACCGTCATGAGTTGGCACGACAGGAATAATTCTTCCTTTTTTGTCAAAAGTCATCTCGTCAATGCATACTTCTCTGTGAATGCCTGGGCTTTCTGTACGCTCAATATAGTTCTTGTTGATTCTGTGGTAAACAATATACCATTTGTCTTGTTTGGGCAACTGAAGGATTGAATTATGGGCTGTACCATAAATCTTCTCTGATGGCTGCTGAATTAGGATAGTTGGGTATTCGCCGTCAATTTTTTCTATAGGGCCTAAAGGATTCTTGGATACTCCATAGCATACGTGATAGTTTGGAGAACCTGTATCGTCTACCGACCACAGAAAGTAGTATAGGCCTTTACGATAGAACACGTATGGGGCTTCTCTATATGCCCAGGTCTGGAGACTGCCTCCGTCGGGGGTCATCACCTTGATGCTCTCTTGCTTCAACGAAGTCATATCCGGGTTCAACTCAGCACCGGCCATATAGCCATTTCCCCAATAGATATAGTGTTTTCCGCTCTTTGGGTCGGTAAACACGTCAACATCGATTTGTTGTCCGCGACCTGCTGGAGACTCTTTGATAATCGACTGGCCGAAATCCACAAACGGACCGGTAGGGTTGTCGGCTATTGCCACGCCTATCTCCTTGCGCTTGCCTGCATCGCCACTGAAATAGAAGTAGTATTTGTAACTTCCGTCTTTCTGCTTCACTTCCTCTATCGCTGGTGCCCAGGCATTTCCTTTTGCCCACGATACTTGGTCGCTCTTCAAGTCGAGCATCACGCCTTCATCTTTCCAATTCACCAGGTCATCGCTGGAGAACACACTGAACTGCCAGCCACCCCAGCCAGGGAAGCCGTCTGTTGTGGAGTAGATATAATATTTACCGGTTTTGTTTGAATATAGTACCTCTGGGTCGGCATGGAATTTCGGAAGGATTGGGTTGGTGTGATTTCCATATTCTTTCAGGAGACGGTCTTTTTCTTCCTGCGTGATGGGGATAATCGTACCATGACGGGGAGTAAATAAGCCTTTTGTCTCTGTGTTCTGTACTACGCTGAAGTTTTTCAGGTCTGGGCTTTTGCAGAACTGGTAATACCCGTTGCCATAGCAGTCGTACATCACAATCCACGACTTACCATCAATTGCCTTGCACACTCCCACACCTTCAACTCCAACGTTGGTCTGGTCTACATGCCCTTCGAGTTTGGTCCACTGGCTGCCTGGCTTCTCGCCTGGGGCGGCTGTCAGACGAATGGCGGTAGCCTGGTATATGCCACGGCCGCTTTCGCTTTTATAGAAAAGGTGGTAAAGGCCATCTGCATCATTAAACACAATGTCACCGTCAATTGTGGCTGCGCCATTGTCAAACATATATATAGGTTCTCCTTCCAAATCCGTGAAATCATCATTCACATATGAGTAGTAGATTCGGTCGAACGAGCGGTTGTCGCTGGTGCGAAGTGAGTAGAACACCATATATTTTCCCTTTTCTTTGTCATAAATGGTCTCCGGGGCCCATACACGAATCACATTGCGCCATTTTTTCGTGTATTTAGTCGGAAAATTCACAGTGGAGTGTTGCCAGTTAATCAAGTCTGTCGATTTTAATAACACCATGCCTCGGTTTGAGCTCCAGCCCAAATCCGATTTCATGTCTGTCACAACCATGTAGAATGTCTTGCCGTCCTCGCCTCGGAGGATGTGAGGGTCGCGCACACAGCCTGTCAAGGCAATGCTGTCGCTCTTGATTACAGGCATTCCACCATTCAAGGGTGTATAGTTATAGCCGTCATCACTCAAGGCGTAGCAAATCTGTTCCTGCTCGGGTGAATTACCTGTAAAGTAGGTGAACAGATAGCTTACGTATTTCTCTGTCTGTGCGCCAGCCGAAAGCATACCGCACATAATTGCCAATACTGATAATGTTAGTTTCTTCATTTTTTATTGGTTTTTTAGTTGCTTACATTACATGTTATTGATGTCGGCACCTTATTTATTGTTCTTGTTCTTTTTTTTGAACAACCTTGGAAAGTTGATGTCTTTAAGATAGGTCATCTTGATTTCTATTGTCTGGTTGGCCGACCTTGAAAAGAATCCCTGTTTTGAGTGGTCGTATGTGTCACCGAGTCCAAAGTAATAGCGACCGTGTAAAATCAGGTGGTTCTTGCCAAAGCTCCATTCCACGCCCATGCCGCCAAGTATGCCATAATCAAATTTGTTGTCTATGTCATGGTCGTATTGGTAGACTACGTTGTTTGGACGGTTGCTCGTGTCCCATGTGCCACCTCCTAATGTCTCACTGGTGCCCAGACAAAAACCCAGTTGGGGACCAGCTTCGAAAATGAACTTTAATCCATTTTTTTCCTTGCCCCATCCTAACTGCATAATCATAGGTAACTGTATATAGTTAATACTATGACTGTAGGTGTTTCCGCTGCCGTCTTCAATCCGTTCTTTCCAGCCTAAACTGGCATAATTGAGTTCAATCTCAAGGCCACAGATGGTGGAAAAATATTTTTCGCTGATGTAGCGGCAGTTCACTCCAAACATTGGCCCTGTCTTTTGGCTCTGCTTTATGGTCGGACTGAAATTCATCGTGTTCATGGTTACGCCGCCGTTCACGCCTATGCTGAATGTTGAACGATGTTCGCCTACTTGTCCTTGCATTTGCATGCATAGCATCATAACTACGATTGAACTTACGATTTTCCGATACATTATATAATATATAAACTTGTAATTGTCGATTTTAATTTTCAGATTCAGATAGTAAACTCAAACAAGACATAAAAACATTAAGGATGGATAATTTTAATGTTTTTGTTGATAAAGCCGTTCACTTCATAGTTGTTTCGCTCAAAGAGAAGTGGATTCTGAAGTGCTGTCATTTGGACACGATCCTGATATGGAATAAACTCTGTGCCGAAGAGATGCAGGCCGCCAACGAAGAAGCGGGTCACATCATAGCCTATCAGTCCGAATAACGGGCGGGTGTTGTATTGGTCGCGTTTGAATTTGGCCTTAAATCTACGTGTGAATTTCAGTACATCTTCTGATGTCAAATCGGCATAGAATGTCGTATAGAAACTTCCATGATATTTTCGTAGAGACTGAGTGTTCTCCGACGAGAAGGTCAGCCATTCAGGATAGCCAAAAATCGACACCGTGCTGCTGATGCTTCCATCTAACGCGTCAAGCACTGTCACCATCTCCTTGAAGGACTCGGTCTTCTTGGATGTGGGAATCAAAACTGTATGCTTTCCGCCGGTATGTGATAACAAATCGGTTAATTCATTAGGGGTGTGAACTGACTGAGGAATGCCGCGGTTGGTCAAAGCGGTTTTAAACCCTTCGATGTATTTGATGTCATCTGTTGTACCACAGTCAACGAAAACAACGTTATTCCCAAGGTTCTCGCTAATAAACGCGCTATATACTCTGTCGTAATAAGAAGAGGCTTTCGTGTTCACTTGGAAAAGATGCGGATAGCCCACTGTCAGGTCTTCTTTTGATGAGAACGGTACAGCTAATGGAATACGATAGTTTTTGGAGTATTCACGCAATCCATTGATGTAAGCGGAGGACTTGGCACCGATAATGAGGTGACAGGGCTG
>OCTX011965868.1_pt1 | contig 29462 bp, 40 predicted proteins | sample 1539691 | NCBI WGS metagenome assembly OCTX01 (sample SAMN02144231, study PRJEB22623) | gut metagenome | biome: sheep rumen | host: Ovis aries | place: New Zealand
TCTCCCGCTGCGAGCAATACGCTTGCCATGGATGCTGCGAGTCCCACTGCGGTGGTGTACACGGGGCACTTGATGTTTCTCATGGTATCCAGGATGGCATAGCCGTCGTAGATGGTTCCGCCAGGGCTGTTGATATACATGGAGATTGGTTTGTCGCTGTCCTGGTTCTCTAGGAAGAGCAACTGGGCCACGATTGTGTTGGCTACGTCGTGTGTGATAGCGTCACCGAGGAAGATGATACGGTCCCGCATGAGGCGCGAGAAGACGTCCATCTGGGTGACATTGAGTTGACGTTCCTCCAGAATATAAGGACTCTGGAAGTCTGTCGGCTGTTCCAACTGTGACGTTGGCAGGTTGTTAGTCTGTGACGTTGGCATGTCGTTAATCTGTGATGCTGGTTTCATCGGCTGTTGATAGTTTGTTTGTAGGTGTGAAATAAGGGTCGTTGGATACCGTGTACGGCAGTTTATGGGAGAGTTCGACCACCCAATTATATACGGTCTCCCAGGATGGCATGCCTCCTACCGACTTGTCGTCCACGTAGACATCCGCATTGATCTTGCGACTGTCATGTCCGTAGAGGGCAATCTGGCCAGGGAAATTGGCGTTGATACGGTCGTATGGGATATTGTGGTCCTCCATGAACTTCTCAGCCTTCCACTGGTTCTTGCCTTCACGACAGGTGTACAGGACGATGGTATGGCCCAACTCCCTTATCTTCCTGATGTATGTGTCAGCGCCAGGGATGACAACCAAGTTGTGGTTCTCGTCTCTGCATGCTATCGTACCGTCAAAGTCGACGGCCACGATGAGTTTCTGATAGTCTTGTGATTCCATTTCAGGTGCAAAAGTACCAATAATATCTGATATATGCAAAGATTCGGCGGTCGTATCCGCCGTTTTCAAGTGCAAATATACAAAAACCGATCGAATTGTGCAAGTATTTAGGTCATTTTTGCCAGGTACCTTATATTTATATAGCGAGGTCAGAGCCTGGTCGCGCACGAACGCCCCACAGAGAGCAAGCGGGCCAGTGTCTCTCGACCTTTTTGTGTTGTCTGGACCTATCGTTTTCCGAAGACCAGACTATTTATAAGAGAGATGAATAACAACGCTACACATATAACCCATTTGAGTGAGGAGCAACTCGTAGGCATGGTCAAGCGAATCATCACGCTGACCGAGTCGGAGCAACGTATTGACGAACTCTCCAAGGGACAGTTAATGGGTCTAGGAATGGCTGGTCTAGGATTATTCTCGGCTGGCCAGGCTATCCGCAACAACCATCTGTCTGATGAGTTGTCACAGGCCCACCGTCAGGAGTACGTACGTCAGAACGACTCGATAGACAACGAGTACGCCAAGGCAACCTATAATGCCTCTGGAAGTGAGTTCCTGAACGCTCACAGAGAGATGCTCCGAAGCAACCTGGAGGACGTCGCAAACGCAAACAGCGTGGACCCAGACGTCCAGAACGAACTGTTCAGATCGTCCAAACCGATTTGTACAGCCAAGGATGACAGTCTCAAAGAGATGGCGCGTATGGAGAAGGCGTTGAGTAAATTGGAACCAGGTAGGAACTGCGCCCTGATATACCTCGGTGATCGGTTCTACCTCTATAACATGTAACCGCACGCGCGATGAGAGATGGAAAAGATTCAGGCTGTATTTGACTCATTACCAATCAAACTAATGGAAGTACTAAGTACCTTTGGAGGGTGGCTACTCACTATACTGTTGGCTATCATCAACTTTCTAGGCGGATATAAGATGGCTCTCATTGCCGTCCTTGTCTGCATCATCCTGGACGCTATCTGGGGCATAACCGCCGCTATCAAGAGGGGTTCGTACGCTCGTTCCGAGTTGATGCGTGACACTCTCTCCAAGGCAGGTGCCTACGGAAGCGGACTGCTTATGTTCATGCTCATAGAAGCGCTCATAGGTGTTGGATGGACCTACGGAACTGATACACTCGCTGCGGTCATTTGCATAACTGAGTTGTGGTCCATGTCTGCTAATATCCTTATAGTCAATCCGCGTGTTCCATTCTTCCGAATGCTTAACAAGGCTCTTACTGGCGAAATTGCTCGCAAACTCGGTATCTCTGAGGACGAGGTGAAAGTTACCTTCGACGAGATAGCAAAAGAGGACAAGAAAGCCGAAAAGAAGCGAAAGGCGTCAATAAAGGCACACAAAGAAAAGAAAGAGGACGAGGCTAGCAAATAGCCTCGTTTTTCGTATATTAGGCACTATTTATAGTTGATGGATCAAGCACAATCAGATATTATATACAGCGATGCCTTCAAAAGGTGGTTCGGTGACTGGGAGAAACAGCCATATACCGCCAGCAAGGCTGTCAACAACGACGGTACGCCTATGGTGCTGTATCATGGCTCGATGAAAGAGTTTGACACGTTCGATCGGCGCCATATACGTAAGAAAACGGACGGGTTGAAGGGCTTCTATTTCTCCCCGCGTCAGGATGTTGGCAAATACTACTCCTTTGACTCCGAGCCGCGCGCTTTCTACCTGAACATACGCAAGCCATATATAGACTACCGCCCGCGTACCAGCAACGTCTTCCCCATAGACCTTAAGGAACTGTACGCCAACTACGACGGAGTGATAGCAGTCTCTGGTAATAACGAGGTGATCGAGATGGTCATCTTCCAGTCCAACCAGGCCAAGTCAGTTAACGCAACCGAGTTCTCCAAGAGCAAGAACGTCAATGAGGCTCTCATCAAGGAAGACCTGGGCGTGAAGTTCGCTGACATGAAGGACTGGCGCAAGGAGTTGATGGACAGCCTGCCAGACCCGATTGTACTGTACCACAACTGCACACAGCCGCAACTGGACGATATCATCAATACAGGGGAGATAGACTGTCATCAGAAGCACTCAGAAGGACACTGGGATATGGTGTGGTTTACACTCAATCCAGAGGCGTGGAGCAGGCAGTGCAAGTTGTCCATCCGAGTGCCAAAATCCAGGTTCAAGGAGTTTGGTTTCTACTTCGCCAACCAGTCAGATGTTTGCGTCGACTACAAGAACGTGCCCATAAACGACTTCGATTTCAAGATAGAGGTGGTGAACGGGATGGACTATGACACCATCATGCAGAACCTGGCCAACGAAGAGGATGAGAAGACATGGCAGTATACCTATAACCACGTTATGAACGACGCACAGAGGGACTGGCCAACACTCGGAGTAGGAAACTGGTTCTTCGAGGAGTTATACGGGGACAACGGCGAAGAGTCGTTCAACGAGAGCCTAGACCACATGATAGCCTACCTAATTCAGGAGGAGTTAAAAAAGAACAGGAAGCCTATTTGACTTCCTGTTTTTCTTTCTCTAGCAGTTCCTCGATATGCTTGATGGCGCTATCGAGCGCCGCTTCTTCGTTCGGGTATCCGTACTGGGTCTCCCAATCCAGCAACTTTCCGTCCTCGTGATGGGTGTGCTTGATGTCGAATACCTTCCACCACCATGCCACGCGGTTACGATAGGCAAAGGTGAAGTACGGCTCAGTCATTATGTAGAAGCCCTTGCGCTTCCAGTACGATCGTTTCTCTTCTACTGTCTTCTGCATGCTATAAGAAAGGTTAGCACCTGGCGCAGCGGTTATAGCCACGCCAGGCTCAACAACAATTAACTCAGTTAGTCCATGCTTGCCAGCACCTGTTCCACCTGGCGTACATAGTCAGCGAACTGCTGTGTCTGTCTGATGGCGTCGGTGCGAGGCTCGTCGAAGTACACGTCAATGACGGCCTTGATATGACATGGATTGGGTTCGAGGATGATAATCTGGTTGGACAGATATACGGCCTCCTCGATATTGTGGGTCACATTGAGGATGGTGGGGTCCAGTTTGGCCTTGTAGTAGATGTCCAGCAAAGTGTTCTGCACCTCGCGTTTCATCTGGATGTCGAGTGCGCCTGTCGCTTCGTCGAGAAGCAGGAACTGGCTGTTGTCGACCAGTGCGCGGGCGATAGAGATACGCTGCAACTGTCCACCCGAGAGGCTTGCTGGCGATGCCCACTTGTCCTCGTTGCCTTCGAGGCCCACGATCTTAATCATTTCCCTTGCACGCTGCTCCGCCTCCTTGTCAGGTACTCCCTTGAGTTTGAGAGGCAGCATCACGTGTTCGAGCACAGTCTGCCACGGGAATGACGAGTAGTCCTGGAAAACCATCGGGATGTGGTGTGCGTCAGTGATTGGTTTGCCGTATACCAGCACCTCACCACTGTCAGGCGTCTGTAAGCCAGAGATAATCTTCAGCAGTTGAGACTTACCACATCCGCTCTTACCCATGAGGCTGATGAACTGGCCCTCGTCCTTGAAGTCCTTGATGTCCAGGTTAAAATCCTTGAACAATACGAACTCCTTGCCTTTCAGTGTCTTGAACGTCTGATTGAGGTTAACGAGGTTGATAACATCCACTTCCTCTACACCGTGACGGCGGCTTACATTCGGGCGTACTACTGGCACCTCGTCTTTCTTGACTGGTTCCTCTACGCTTGTCTCTACAGTGGTCTCTACAGTCGTTTCTACGGTCGTCTCAACGGCCTCCTGTACCTTCGGTTGTTCCTCCTGGATGACCTCAGGTTGCTTTACTTCGCGTTCTTGCCAAAAGAGTCCCATATTATTTGAATGCCTGTTTGATACGCTGCCAGAGCGTTGGTTTGTTATACTTGTAGGGGAAGATAGCCACGTCGAGTTTCCTGAGCAGGAAGTCCTGAAGGATACCGATTGCTATGATGAGGAAGAGCAGTGCATATACCGCGTCGATACGCGACTGACGGGACATGATGCTGATGAGCGAGCCGATACCACCCTCTTTGTTCAACGACTCGGCTATGACGATGTAGGTATACGAGATAGCCGTGAGGTTGATGATGTCCGTAGAAATCTTGTGCATCACATATGGGAAGTACACGTAACGGAACTTCTGCCATGGTGTAGCGCCGAGAGTCTCTATTGTCTGGAGGTATACGTACTCCTTGCTGTTCGATGGGTTCTGCAAGTCAATGATTTTCTGGACCACGACTGGCAGGATGTAGATTATGATACCGAACGCGAGGAAACTTGCCTTCATCTCGAATCCGATGCCCAATGCGGCGATGAAGATACCAGATACCGCAGGGATAGGCAGGTAACGGATGGCGTCGAAATACTTGCTGAACAGCGCCTTGGTGACTGGGAAGAGGCCTACGACCAAGCCTACTGGGATAGCGATGATAAGCGCATAGAAGTAACCTAACAGGTTCAACTTAATCGTATACCACGTGTTCCAGAGGAGGTCAGAGTTCTGCCACAGGTCAGGGTAGGAATAGAGCACGTCTACTGGGTTCGGGAGTATCTGCGGACGGATGATCTCTCCTGTGTATGTCACTCCGTACCATACAAGCATCAGGATGACTGCGCCGATGATACCTACAATGACCTCGTGTTTCTTGGAGATAGTGCCGCCCAGTTTGAACATCTCACTGAGCGCCGACGGTTTACCGCTCTTCTTAGCCTCGACAGGGGCTGGTTTCTTCACCTTGACAGGTTCTTGCTTCGTCTCAGGAGCAGGAGCGGCGGTCGGAGTGACCACCGTTGCCTGTTCGTCCTGTGTTTCCACGAAGAACCCCTTGATCTTCTGCTTAAAGCCCATTGTCAATAGGATTTAGAGGGTTTGTGAATTAGTTGCTGCCTACGAGCATGAAGTCCGTGGTGCGGTAGTTGACATTCGGACCTACCACGTAGTCGTCGATGGCGTGTTTCGGACCGTTGCCCACGATGATGAAGCGGTTCGGGTCGAAGTCATACTGATTTGCCAGGTAGTCGGCTACTGCTTTCGCGCGGCGGTAAGAGAGTGCCTTGTTGTATTCGGCGCTACCCGTGTTGTCCGTGTTACCCTCGATGCGGATGTACATAGCGCTATACTGTTTTGCGATAGGTACGAACTCCTTGTCGATGAGTGCGCGTGCTGTGTTGCCAAGTTTGTCACTATTCGTATCGAAATTGATGGTCAATTTCTTATTCGAGATAGCCACTGCTTGTGCCTGCTGTTCTGCTGTAAGCGCTGCGAATGTCTCGGTAGGCTGTGCGGACTGGTCGCCCTTGACAGTACCACTCTCGGACAAGTGCTCGATGAACGATACATCCGATACCTTGCGCCATGCCAACGGTTTCTTTGTAAGGTTCAGGTCTGCGTATACCTTTGCCATCTTGGAGTAGATCTCGCTCGCTGTAACACCGTTGTATTCCGCGTTCAGGCCCAGGAAGTTCTCTTCGTCCTCCAATGTAGCGAACCATACGTTTCCACAACCGTCCTTGGCGAATGCTGCGTCTGTCTGGAATGCGCTTGCAAAGATGCGTGCGCCCTCATCTACCACTTTCGGCTCCTTGTTGAATCGGGAGTTAGCCCAGAGGATAGCGGAGATTAGTCGTTCTACTGCGTCACGGTTCTTGTCCAGCCACTCTGCACGTCCGAGCAATCCATCCGTTACGAGGTCTTTGGCGTCCCTTGTCGATACGAGTACATGTGCACCTACGATTGCTTTCACACAAGCCTGGTCGTCAGGAGACCATGTCACACATGCGTCCACTTGTCCTGCTTTGAATGCGTCTGCTGCGGCTCCACCGTTTTCCACCTTGACGAGGCGTACATCGTTCTGAGTCAGACCAGATGTCTCGAGCGTATTGAGGAGCAATGTATGCGATGCGGTACCTTCAGCCACTGCGATTTTCTTGCCTTTCAGGTCGGATACTGTCTTGATATGACGGTTTACAACGATGGCGTCGGCTCCTTGCGATCGGTTGAGCATCATCACGTATCGGGCGTTGTTCATTGCCGAGCCCTCACCCGTCTCCACTGCGAGTACGTCGGTCGTACAGTAGATAAGGTCGATGTCACCGTTCTGGAATGCGTTACGGCCTGCTACGAAATCGTCCTGAATGACAATCTTGGCGCGTACGCCGTAGTCTTTGGTAAGGATGGACTCGTCATTCGGTTTGAGTCCACCGTTGAGCCATACGATGGGGGTGAAACCTGCGTAGGTGTTCACGCCGATGGTGATAGTCGGAGTCTTGCCGCGTTTCACCTTGGTGGTAGCGGGCTTGCTGCCGTCTGCTGTTGGTTCGTCACTGCCTCCAGTGAAGATGAAAGCGCATACTGCACCAATCACTGCGAGGATTGCCAGGATGGTAAAGATACCACTCATTTTAACTTTGACTTTCTGTGCCATAGTCAATAGGGGTTTATAGAGTTAATGTTGTTGTTGATTGATTTCGAGTGCAAAGGTACGACATTATTTGCACATATGCAAGTATTTTGGTCAGAAATCGGCGATTAGTTGTCGAAATAGTTGTCGATCGAGGCTCCAGAGCCTGCTGATTGTCCCTGACTCATAGTCATCGTCTGGGCTGAGGGCTCCAAAAGGCCCTCAATACCCATCTTCTCGTCGTAGCGTGCGAGCAGTTCGCTGGCCTTGATAGACTCTACCGCCTGTTCAGCCTTGAATTGCTGTACGATACTGCTGGATGACTCCATGGCGTGCTCCATCTCACCGAGCATCTGCTCCGAACGGCGTTGGATGGTATCAACTGCCATGTTGAACATTTCCATCTCATCCGCGTCTTCACCCATGATGTTCATAATCGACTTGAACGCCTTGTGCTGCGTCTTCAGCAACTCATATTGAGCCTTTTGATGGTTGATGTCGTTCTCTACATCCTCAATACATATCTTAGCGCGATCCTCCATCTGTTTCAGGTTCTCGTACCACGCCTCGGATTGGGCGAGCATCTGACTGGTCATCTTGTAGGACTCGAGGTCACGAGCCGCCTGTTTGAGACGAACCTCACCCATCGCTCTAGTTTCTTCTTTCTTATAGAGTTCCTTGCCAAGACGCATGTTATCTTCGAAGTCCTTCTTGGCCTTATCCTTTTTACTTTTCAAGGTTCCGATAGTCCCCTTTAGGCGGCCATTGGCCTCTCTAACCTCTTCCAGTTTCTTCTTCATATCCTGCAAGCGCTGCTCCATGATTGCGATCGGGTCCAATTCGACCACAATGCCCGTGAGTTTGCGCATCGCCATGAAGAACAGGGCTGATACCGCCTTCTTGAACTTCTTGTTGGTCAGTACGGCGATGAGGGCGAACAGGATGGAGCCTGCGATAGCCAACTCAAGTGCTCCCCACGTGATGGCGAGGAGGAATGGCAACGCCTTGTACAAAGCGAGGCCGCCGAGCGCAATAAGTCCTACTACTACGATTTTGCCCAGGGTTCCGCCTGGCTTGTCCCAATTAGACAATTTTTCTTTGATCTGTTCCATATTCCTCCTTCTTATAGAATTGAGTTGATTTCTACCTTGTTAGCCTTCAGGTCCTCTACGACCTCGTCGATTGCCTTCATAGCGTTCTCCTCGAACTGCTTGATGCGCTCCTCTGCGGCGCTTACACCGCTTTGGATAGGCTCGCGCTGTGCTTTCAGGCGCTCGATCTCAGCCTCGAACTTGGCGATATTGGCGTCGATGTCTTTGAGTTGCTTCTTCGCACCGTCCACGTGAATGGTACGCTCGTTCTTAACGGTCTCAGCGACACGTGCTTTCTCATCCTCAATGAGTTTTACGTAAGTGTCGATGGATTTCAGGATGATGTCCTTGGAGAAACCGCTGTATATGCCTCGGAGCGACTGGAATGCCAGTTTGATGGCAGTCGGTTTGTCCTTGGCGAGAGACTCATCGTAACTGTTGGCGACGCGTACGAGTTCGAGGAAGTCGGGACCAGGAAGGTCGTTATCCTCGATCTTCTTGCGAAGATAACCCATGAACTTGTCACCTGTCATGTTGATGGAAGGCATTCCCTTAGCAGGTTCGAGCGGCTGGTTGGTAGGCGCAGCCTCCTGCGGTTTAGCACCACCCTTGTGCTTGAACGTAGTCGCCACCTGTGGCGCTGCTTGCTGCACGGGCTGTGCATCTGGTACTTCCTCTACTTCGATTACCAACCCAAGTAGAGCGTCTTTGAACTTACCCATAATATAGAGTTAATTGTGTTGTTGTATCGAATTCTGATGCAAAGATACACTTAATCTATGTACTTTGCAAATTTTTTGGTCATTTTTCGCTCATTTTCCATCTGCATGCGGCGGATTTTGATGAGCAGGGCGTTGACCTTTTCATGGTCGACCTTGTCGGGCAGTGTGCAGGTCTTCATGGCCTCGTTGAATTCATCGGTCAGTCGATCGGCATCCTTCATAATCTGCTCGTATGTGTACTTGTGGAGTTTGATGTCCAGGAGGTACTGACGGTCACCCATCACCGAACGGTCGATATTGAAGCCTTTGCCAGTGGCCAGTTCGACGGACATTGTCAGCAGTCGGATGACGTGGCACATGTTCTTAGCATCGAAACGATAGCCCTCATTGTCAGAAAAGCGCTGCTGGTTGCGTTTAGCCACCCATTCCTGATACTCGCGGTAGTCTCGGCAGTGACTCTGGAAACCGTTCTCGTTGTACTGGATGTGGCAGATAGGTGTTGCATCCTTGTCGTCGATGCTGCTGAGGCGGAGTTGAGTGGTCTCGTTCTCCTCGTCGATCATGCCTCGATAATGCTCACGCTGCCACTTACTCAGTTGGCTCTCGAAGTACTTGGTGTGGTTGGCCATCTTGGCAAAGGACTCGCTGAGGCGTACGGTCTCGGGTCTTGACTCGTCGATGTCGTACATATTCTTCATGCCGAGGTCCTGTGCATGCGCCACCCAGTCGTAGTAGACACCATACATCTGGTCCATATTAGGCAGGTGTACGAGACCGCAGTACTTCACCATAAGGCCACGCTCTCCCATCCACTTCTGGATAGGTGTTGTACCCTGGTGACGGAAAGTGTATACGAAGTCAAGTATGCCCTTGCGTACCGTAATCGGGTTGACGATCTTCTTCTTGTATCCACTGGCCTTCTTTACCTGGGCCTTGCTGTACTCGTGGAGCGATTTGAGAGCCTCCTTGGACAGGAACATGTCGCGCTGGGCGATGATCTCATCCATGATGGCATCCTTGTGCATGATGCAGCGCTCTGGGATGAACAGAGACTCCAGCATGGTCGGATTACTCTTCTCCAGCAGTTCCAGGAAACGGCCGACTTCGTATACTACGTTGTCGTTCTTCTCATCAGCGAACTGCTCCTGGTAGTTGGCGCGCAGGCCTATCACCTCATCCGTCGGCGCGATATAGACGCATGCCGTGTCAACATCAGACGTCTCGGTGTTGAGGCCGTACGCATGGCTACCTCGTATGTAGTCATATATGATGCGTACGCTGCTCTTTCTCTGTTCGAATTCCTCTTTATTCATGTGTGTGCGTTTCTTGTTAAAGTACCTACGATAGTATGCAATATCTGTTGATTTACAGCACATTACATACAATAGTAAGCAATTTTATACCACATCGGGTATAATATGTGGTCAAAGTGCCTTATTTATACCCGAGCGGGTGCAAAATCAGTCGTTCTTTGCTTCCAGCGAATCAACCTTGCATCTCAGGTACTGCAACTCCCTGATGATGGCTTTGAGACTCTTATCCTCCTGCACCGCCTGGCGGTACTGGTTCTTATTGGAGGTCTTCAACTCGTTGAGAAGGGTCAGGATGCTGTCCTGGCGCTGTTTCTCAGCCGCAAAGCACGGGCAGTTCGGATCGTGGATGATACCACTACCTCGGGTACCGTTGAACTTGATGTACCAGTGCCCCTCATACTGGAAGTGATAAATGAACTCGGCGGGAACGGCGTTGAAGTCGGCTTTTTCGCTCTTATACGTCGGTTTGAAAGGTGTGTAGTTCTGGGCTACCGCACTGGTTGCCAGGGCCACAAGGGCCACTAGGATGAAGAGTATCTTTCTCATTTGAATTTGGTTTTGACGAAGTTATACAGTTTGTTAACGCCCTCGTAGATGTTCTGCATCCACTGGTCACGGCGCTTCTGGCAGGGGCAGTTGGGATCGTGGATGACCTGGATGGGTATCTCGATCTGCCTCTTGTCATTGTATCGGGACGAAACGGCTATCCACTGGTGGCCATCCTTGGTGAAATAGTCCCAATACGTGTCCAGTTCGCAATTACCGTTCTCATTGCCGCAGTACGCGAAGTTGTTAATCTTGACGTGCTCCGTTTTCAGGCTGTGTACCTGCACCTCGAAGACGTTGCTCGGGTCCTGCTTGGCGAATGCCATTGATGCAAACGCGCACACGTATAATATAAGGAGAAGGCGTTTCATCGGATGCTGTCGGATTTGGTTTGCAACTCAGTTGTCAGGTTGTATAGCGAGCGTTTCAGGCCCACCACCTCCTCGCGCAGTTTGCTGTTAGCGCTGTTCTGGTTGCCTAGGCCTCTCTCGATCTTTGTCAGGCGGGCCGATATGCTGTCAGACTTGGCGATGAGAGCGTTCAGTTGGTCCTGCTGATGGCGATGGCACTTACAGTTCGGATCGTGCACTGCTGCAAGTCGTCCAGTTTCGCCGCTGGTTCCATCGAACATGATGTATGCGTGGCCCTTGTACATGAAGTGGTGCACGTCATAGGTGTAGGTTCCACTGTGTACGTCATCGAATCGGTACTCGAACGAGCCAGCGTGTCCGAGGTTTTCTACGGGCGGCTGGTATGTCGTACGATAGTTGTTGTTGACTGGCTCACACGAGGTGATTGCGAATGCTGCACAGAGCAGCAAAAGGGTGTAATAAAAGCGCTTCATGGGCTTATAAGAATTTGATGATTACGTCTTTATATCTCTCGAACAGGGTCGTGATGACCTTGTCAAGTTCGTCGTTATGGTCGGAGCCATACTGCTCGCGTACCTTGTTGAGTTCCTCCTCGGTGGTTATCCAGCCCTCGTAAGGTACCTGTTCGTCCGTCTTGATGGATGCGATACCGTTGAGTTTGGGGAAATTGACATACAACTTGTGATCCCGTACAACGAAGAAGGTACTCTTTGACACGTCAACTCCTTCCTTCTTCTCCTCCGTATAGGACTGGAATAGGATACGTCCTCCAGCAGCAGCCACCAGGTCATCCACGGTTTTGACTGCCTTCAGTGCCTTGATATAGGCCTTCTCCTTGGCGATGATGTTGTCCACATAGTCGTCGTAGGAGTAACTCAGGTACTTGTTGAGTTCCTTGATGTAGGCCTTGACCTCATCGGCATCCCTGGCATCAGGAGTCTCTTTCAGGTACTTCTCACACTTCTCCAACTCTGACTGCGAACGGTGTGTGAAGGACTCGTAACGGTCCATGGCAAAAATGCCACCGCCTTCGATCTCCTCTCCGCGTTTCTTCTTGAAGGTCTTGACTACAGCATTGGCTGCGAATGTCTCTGAGTCGATGATAGCACTCAGGTAGGTTTCCTGCCTCTCTGGGAAGCAGGCGTATGCGTATAAGTTTGACATAATCTAAACATCCGAAACCACCTTGTTCTGATGATTTCGGATGCAAAGGTACGCAAAAGGTGCGAGATATGCAAGTATTTTGGTCAGATTAGGCTGGTTCTTCCGTTCCTTCCACCATATACTCCTCACACAGCATCCAGTCAGCGCCGTGGATCGGGAAGTTACTAACCTCCACCATAACACGCTTGAAATAAGGTGCTTCACCCTTGCTTTCCCAGTTGTGTGACCATGTATAGAAGTAGGTGTGCTCCTCTTCTTCGTCTCCATGACGGAACTTGGCCTTCTTGTGTTGCGTGGTATCCAGCCATTTGGCGAGGCCGTACCATACAAACAGGTCACCCAACTCCATATTCAGAGAATAGAAGTCCTCTTTGTGTTTGCCCTCGTTTACCTCATTGAGGATGCGGTCCACATCGTCAAAACCGCCATCGAAGTAGTCTTTGACACGCCAGCGGATGCACATGCTAATCTCATTGATGATGTCGCTGGCCCAGAACTTGCGGCGTTCGTGGTCATTGTAGAGGTCGTGTTTTGTTATGAACTCAGCAATGTCGCGAGCCCTGGCATGTGCTGCGATGGTGTGACGACCGATGCAGTAGCGCCATGACATCCACAGGCTATCCTCCCAAAAGTCGCTCATTGCGGGTAGTGATTCGACCTGAGGTTCCTCTGTTTTCTTCTTGTTGTTAGCCATGGTTGTTAGAGCGATAAAGCGTTGATGATGCTCTCAATCTGACGGTCTGTCTTCACCTCGTCGGACAGGTAGTTCTCCAGTTCCTCCTTGGCGTTCTCCAAGGTCGTCAGTTTGTCATTGTAGCACTTGCTCTTGATGAGTTCGACAATGTCGTCCTCCCAGTCTTGTGCGTGGTAGCCGCAGAGTCGCGATTCGGGCTCCTTGACGTCCTTCATCAGTTCGCCGACTTTCTCACGTACGAGTTTGAAGGCTTCACGCTCACTGCGCTCGACGTCTTTGATCTGAGCCAGTACCTGAATCAACTCGGGCACCGTGGTGAGCGTACGCAGGCGCAGACCGTTCCAGTTGAGGCTGGTCTTGAAGTCGTAGGAATGCGGCTTGTACAGGTCGCGCAACTCAGTTAGTTTCTGTTCAATACGCTCTACTGAGCCTTGAATCAGTTTGTCTCTCGATTCGTTATTCATCTTCTTTGTCGTTTATACCTTTAATAGTTGTGTGGCCGCCTGTCTTGACGAAGTCGCCAGGCTCCATGATGGTACCATCGGACAATACCAGATACGGACCATAGTAGGTGTATTCGGTACCCTCTGCTATCAATTCGCCGCTTGGTACCTTTGGACTGTCTGTTCGGTGATAGTAATACTCGTATTTCCTGAGCAAATTATCCTCAATCCAATACGATATTTCGCCGTCCTCGGAGAGCGACTTGGTGAACGTGAGTTGACTGATAGTATTGATAATGTCTTCTCGCGTCACTGTCCTGTTGTAGTGCTTGTTGACTTCAATTGATTCGTTGATCAGGCTGTCATACACCGCGTCAGTACCATCATCCTTGAACCAGTCGGCAATCTTAACCTCAGTTGGGTTGTCCACCTTGTACCTGTTACATACCTTCGAGAACCTAGTCCCTTCGCCATATTTGCCCTCAGTGCGGTATAGTTGGTAAACCGTCTTCCTCCGACGCAGACGCCAAAGGGCTATATAATCCTTGATGTCCGTCATTCGCTCGTGGTTGATGAAGTATTTTTCAATAAGGTCCTTCTCCTCGGCAGACAGCGGATTTAGCGTTAGGTTTGTGATTGTCACCTCGTCAGGCTTCTGCTCGTATATGCTACGTGCCTTGAGTGATGTGATAATGTCGTTGACCTCCAACTGGCTGATGTGATCGTCCAGGCGGTAGTAGAACTTCTTGAAGTCTGGGTACCAATACACCCTATCGCGAGACTCATCCACGAAGCAATGCAGCCTCTCGTGGGTGATACCATACCAGTTAACCTTGGTATCTCGATAGAACATCGAATATCCACCTCTATAAGGCGACTGTTCCTTGCTTTCCTTAACCAATTTCATGCGAGGTACGTACAGGCGCCCTATATAATATAAGGTCTTGTCGTCGTCCTTGCATCGGTAACCATATCCAACCTTGATCTCGTCGCCATTGATGTTCACGGTAGCGTCTTGCAGGGATACTGATTGGCGGTACTCCTCTGTATCAACTGGCAGTAATACGAGGTCCTTGCCATCCCAGGCATATACGAACTTGCCTTCTAGACCCTTGCCTTTGAGGCAGTTGCATGTCTCCAGGATATACAGCAGGTTGGGTATGGTAATCTCGAACTCAAAACCGCGAGGGTCCCATATGCGGCAATATGACTGGCGGAAATTCCACCACGATTTGCAGCCACCTACATGCTTGTTGAGTACAAAGCCTTCGGTAGGTGTGTTGTCGGTATATGTAGGCTCGATGCTCTTGTCTCGCCATCCATTCCAGGACAATTCCTTGGCCACCTTATCCTTTCGGAGGTAGGTGATATAGGCTAACTTGCCACTGTATGTATCCGTCCTCTTCTGGAATCCCACTGCGAGTTTCTCTGGGACGTTCAATTTGACCATGTGTGCGTCGTTCATAGGGTTGTGTCTATTTCGGTTGCAAAAGTACCAATAATATCTGACATGTGCAAATTCTGGAGCCCAAAATCGAAGTATTTATAGGTAAATCGTACTTGACATGACGACACCTGATATCATCGCACTAGTAGTGTGGTTTGTGGGCTCCTGGATAGGGCTCATCATGTACAACATAGGCTGTTCAAAGCACCCTGAGTCAACCTCGAAAGGAGCCCGCATAGGTTTGTCTATCGGCATGGTATTCGGACTCGGCTGGCTGGTTGTGATGCACGACCTGGCTGTATGGATTGGTAGTTGGTTCAAGAAAAAATGAGCACCATCCGCATCAAGAAGGGGCATCACTACCCAACTCCGTTCATCTTCCCAAGGTTCTTCTTCGGTAAGAAATTCGACTGGGCGTCCTCTATGCGCGTTACCTTTAATAATACGTGCGTGTATGATATAGGTGAGGACCAGTCTGATATCAACAAGTTGTTCGGCATCAGTTACGGGCATCACCAGTGGAATAACTCGGACCGTATAGGGTGGCGCTATCTGCCTGGAGACAACAAGATTGAGTTGCTGCTCTACTCCTACGTGGACGGCCAGCGCGTTAAAAAGCCGCTAACCAAGATACCCCTCAACAAGGAGTTCAAGGTGGCTATGCTGGTTTCCTCAGATGGGAACAAGCGCTTTGTGTCTGTGCACATCGAGCCTAGCGGTCAGTTTAACAGCGGAGTCCCTCTTGGGTTCAGTTGGGAGTTCGAGATGAAGCCGTGTCTCACCTGGCTACACTACACACTACACCCGTACTTCGGAGGTAACTGCAAAGCACCTCACGATATCACGATCGAAAACCGCTCCAACTAAGGGCGGTTCTCTTTTGTTACGGCTGGTGTTGATAGTACATCGCCGTCGTGAAGAACAATATGAAGAGTATGATTGCCATGCTACAGGAGACCTCCGACGGTCAGTTGAATGGGTGAACGCTCGAATGTGACCTCAGGGAACAAGTCCGCTGGAAGTTCCTTCACAATTGGTCGATCTCCGAATGTGTATCTCTGCTCGGAGCCAGCGAAGCCGAAGTGGCCGTACTCGATTATATCATCTGCGCGGATGAAAGCAGGGCGGTAGTTGTACAGCGACAGACTACCGTCCTCATCCCGTGCTATCCAGTACTGACCAATCATTGCTTGGCCTCCTTAGCCAGTATTTTACATGCCTTCTTCTCAACAGCCTTCTGGTCCTTGTCGAGGTCGCCGATGGCCTTCTTACCCAGTTTCTCAGCAATCTGGTCGAGGGTCAGGTCGCACTTCTCATCAACCCAGGAGTCGATATAGTAGAGGCGGTCGGAGTGGTTGATGAGTCCGAACAGGACAGGGTCACGGCGCTCCTTCTCCTCTTTCTTGTACGATGCGCCCGTCGGGTCGTAGTAGAGGACGCAGTAGTTGTCGAACACGCACAGACTGTCGCAGAACTCCTTCTTCTCTATGACCTCCGCAGGGATGGTACGGGCGAAGTTCTTGATGTAGTCGATGTCAAGCACCTTCTCGCACTTCTGCTGAAGTTGCTCGATATTGCCGAACGTGATGTACTTATTGTACCCGTGCACCGCCAGTACCGACTCGTAGATGTCGATGATGAGGCGCTGACATATCCTGTCCATCTGGGCCTTCTGGTGCATGGTCGCCGCATTGCGGAGCAACTCGAAGTAACCAGATACGCGGTCGATAAACTCCTGCTTGCGCTCACCCTCCACGTGGATCATGTCGAACAGTTGTAGGATGGTGTAGTCGTACTTCGGAGCATTCTTCTTCTCCTTCTGCTTCTGGAAGAATCCCTTGATGCGCTCTCCAAGAGACGGTTTCTTGCCGCCTTCCACCATATCATCCGTACCACCATAGGTAATGTTATTGGAGTAATAGGCCAACGGAGTGTCATACTCGGTCTCCCAACGGCTACCTACTTGGATTGAATAGCCGTTGTGTGCAACCTCTGCAAGCAATACACTAAGGAACTTGCGGTTGAACTCCTTAGCGTCTGGTGAGTTGAGGTACTCACGGAGGCCGTTCTCCTTCATCTCCTGCACGATCTTGCGTAACTCGGCATCCACATCTGGTATGCTACGCTGAACGTTCTGAATGATGAAATCCTGTCTCTGGGCCTCTGTTACTGGCATCACCGCCGAGATGGACGATGCGCTGCGCATAGCGTATGACAGCGAGTCATCACCTTCTGGCGTTGCGGGCGCATTGTTATTGGCTGGGATAGCCTCGAAGTTCTTAGGCCCAACCTCTTCGAGCACCAGCAACTTCTGGTACTTCTCGAGGTCTCGGTCAATCTCAACCTGCTGGTTCTTGATGAACTGGAACCGCTTCTGTTTGTCTACTAACTTCATGTCGTGTGTTGTTGTATTGATTAGTCTTATGTTCTGGAACGTTCGATATAGGCTCATATCGTCTCGTCCTCCTGGACGTCAAAGCCGTACCGTCTAAGCCACTCGGCTACCAGGTGTCTGTGGCAGAAATCACCGCGCTTCTCGTAGCATAACAGGTGTATCTCATCTGGCGATGTTCCTGGATGCAGTGCGCATAGGTCATTCCAAACCTGCTGCGGGTCGAGGTGGTCAAGGACAGTCTTGTAGTAAAGCGTCCTATATACCATCTCCGCCTCTGCCTCTGTGTACTTGCCAGCCTCCTTTTCCTCTTTCCATTTGAAAAACCACTCTTTCTTGGGAGCAAGTGCCTTGTAAGTCGGACCGTGGTAGAACTTGGGAGGCCAACCGCAGATGGCTATCGGGTGGGCTATCTTGTTGAGTTTTGCGAAATAACTTGTTTTCATCCTAATAAGCCCTCCACTATGCCTTCAGTGCCTGGGTACATCGTACCGACTGGGTTGTCGAGCATCACTGTTTTGAGGTCTCCACCCTCGAATGACATCTGAACCGTCTTGTGGAGTCGCGTCTGGACGTCATTGCTCAACGCCTCCATAACTCCAGGTAGATAGGCTACCGTAAACTCTCGGCGTTCCAATACTTCCAGGTCCTCCTCTTGCAGTCCGATGGGTTCGATGACACGGTAGTATATAGAGCCTTTTCCGCACTTGATGTTGGCGCCTGTCTTGATATACCACATGTTCCTTTTCGGGTCGCCAGAGCGTTCGAGTATCAGCGCAACCCATTTCCCGTCTCTGCTTGTGTTGAATACCAGTATCGGACTGGGGTATCTGGTTGCGTCGGATGTCTTCCATGTGCTATTGCTTGGAGAGTAGAACCAATCACTGCTATGCCTAGCCCTACAGCCTACGAAGCATGAGGACACCTCATCCGAGTACAAATTGACTGGTAGTCGTTCCTCTATCCTCTTCTTAATACGTGCGTACGTAGCCTCATGCAGCGGCTGCTGCTGGAGTTCTGCTATGTTAGGGTCAATCGTCGAGTCATCGTGGAATATCACACCATATCTGTTCACAAAGCAATATAACTGCTTGCGTTCGAGTCTATATGAGTGATCCCTCGTAGCGCACTCGGGGAAGTAAGACACAACGTATTTGCCTATGTAACACATGGCTTCTGAACGCATCATGTCAAATGGGTCAGCCATTTGTGACATTATCGCATCGCCATACATGTAGCGCGTCTTGAAACGATACTTCAGGTTCCCATCGCTCTGAGGCTGGTATAAGTCACCCTCAGTGGTAAAGAAGCGGTAAGAGAATACTGTATCGTCATTCTCGAATCGCGCAAGGCCTTTGTTGACCAGGTACCCTAGCAGGGCTCGTTTCTTGGCTATGTCAAAGCCGCCGAGATCCTCAAACAGAACCCCGTTATCACCTGCCGCGTTGAGTTTTTCAATCAGCGACTCCTTTGTAACCTCTATGTTGAGATCGTACTCCATTAAGCGTTGACTACTTGTCTGACAGCCTCCATTTTAGGTTCGGTGGCCATATCCGCCGCATTGACGAAATCCCCTAGGCTAATGATATACACGTCCTTGTCAGTAGGTGCACCCCATTCAGGCTTACCTCGCCCGATACGGATACCCTTGCACTCCAACTCCATTGTGGTGTTTGTATAGGCCCTGTGGAAGCGTACGACGTCGTAATCCTGACGACATACCGATACATCCGTGATAGGGTGCCCGTGAGGCGTGGCGCCACCAGTGTGGAAAGAGATACGTTCAAGTCTCTGCTTGTAGAACGGCTTCAACTCGCGGTATTCCTCTTTCTTGATACCAGCGGCAATCATATCGTACCACTCCACCTTGAGGACAAGGTCGAGGACGGTAGGCACCATGCGGACCTCTATACCCAACTCTCCGTCAGGTATGGCGGCTGCATGACGTACGGCTTCTCGTTTGGACTTGTAGTCGCTGATAGTACGCCCGTTGGCAATTACGTAATAGTGTTCCTGTCTCTGCATGTTAGTATTCCCAACCCTTTGTGGGCCGTTTGAAAGTGTGTGACACAGTGTCAGCATCGCCATTGCGCAACTCGTCCTTCAGGAGTCGTCTGGCTATGCGATGCGTCTCCACCTTGATAGAGCGTCTGGAGTGGCTCTTGGCACCCCATCTGCGCTCGAGATGTTCAATTTGTTCTGCTTTTGCTGCCATATTACATCATAAGGTGGATGAGCCATCCTACGAATACAATGAATGCATTAGTGGCGATTACGCCCAGCCATCTACTGAACTGGTCCAGCAGCGACTCGTCCGCCAGCCCTCTGATACCATTTAATTCGATATCCTGGCGTACCTTGTCCTTACCGTTGATAAAGCCAGTGAACTTAAACTCGTCCTTAATCAGTCTTGTACGAGGTGAGAAGAAGAATGCAATGAGTATCGCCAAACCACATGAGTATGCGTACGTCATAGGAGCCAGGCCGATTATACCAGGAACAAACCAGTTCCAAAGCAACATGATGAAATAGCCATTGATAAACGTACCTGCCAGCAGCATCAGAATGCCGAATAAAAAAGCAAATAAATGCATTACCATAAACTTAATATGCTAATTGGTTAAACTCAGTTGTGTTACCTGCTGGCTCAGTGGAGTCAGCGTTGCCTAGTACCCAATCGGTCACAAATTTGTCTTGCTCTTGCATGCCATTAAATGATTTCGACTGCAAAAGTACACAATTTAATTGATATATGCAAATAATTTGGTCATAAAATAGAAGAACGAACCCTTAACTGAGTTCGTTCCAATCTTTATCATACCGTTTGCCAGTGCTCCTGTCTAGGATGTACCGTATCGGTGTGTCGCACTTGGTGTTGCAGGCTATCGCCTCTGAGCCGTTCCAGTAGTTAGCAACATACTCGTGGGCGTCGAAGACCTCATTGCGGTTGTTGAAGTGCTCCAGGTTTGCATTGTAGTCGTATACCTGCCGCAGGTCGACGTAGCAGTAGTAGGCGTATCGAGAGCCGTTGGATGGGTCTCTTCCTGGTTCTTTGGAGGCCCAGAAGTAAGCACCTACATCCCTGTTTGTTGAGTAACCGTTGGGCTCCTGGCCTGGCCGTACATAGCCATCCTTGATAACTCGGTTGCTGTTATGGGTCAAAATGACTGTCTGGTCATCTGCGAGGTTAAGCCGCTGGACGAACTTCTCGTGTTCCTTCTCCAACTCCTCGTCGGGACGGTCGTTGAACAGCCAGTCGTAGTAGGTGTTGCGGTACTCGTTGTTAACCTCCACCTTGTCATAGCGGTCATCGAAGTTGCCATAGAAGCGTTCCTTACCGCCTGTACCGTCCTCTGTTGGACAGAGGGCAATGTGATGTTCGATGTAGTCCTCTATAGAGTAGTAGTTGTTCAGGTCGGCCTCCTTGGCTCCTGGTTCAGCGAAGACAAAGCGTACTTTACCCTTGTTCCAGTCGGCTCCGTAGATGACACGTCCTATCCTAATCCAGCGTTCAAGTGACTCTTTCGACTCTACCTCAGCGAGTGTACGACCGTCGGATGCCCGATAGTTGACAACCTCGTTGAAGCGGCGCCGTGTCTCCCTCAGTTTTTCATTCTGCTTTCCAGCCATGTTCTTCCAAGTGATTTTTTAGTACCCTATGCCAATCAGTGAACTCCCAGGGTGGGCAGAACTTATCGGCAGGTGTGTAACCATAGTGGCCGTTGCGTGAGTAGAAGGCGTAGTAGACAGGTTCCTCGAACATCTCCATGATGCCAGCAGGTGTAAGGGATATGTTACCCATGATCCACTCCTTAACGGCGTTCTCCAACTCAGTTGAGGCCTGTTTGCCTGTCAATGTGATGTTGACGGCAGTAGGCTGAACCTCTCCGATCGTATAGGCTATCTCTACCTTTGCGGTTGATACCAGGCGAGTGGCAACGATGTTCTTGGCTATATAGCGGGCCATATAAGCCGCACTACGGTCAACCTTGGTCATGTCTTTGCCAGACCAGCCTCCACCACCTACATTGCAATAACCACCATATTGGTCAACAACGATCTTCCGCCCCGTGACACCACAATCTGAGATGGGTCCACCAACATGCCAATCGCCGAGCGGGTTAACGTTAATGGGTGTATCATTGGTGATATAAGCGTCGAAGATGGCCTTATCGAGTTCGACCTCGTTGGTCCTAATCCAGCGCTCCACGTTGTCTCTGACACCTGTAACACCCTTTTGCTCGTCGTGCATGGTCGAGACGAGTATTGAGTGAATACGCTCTGCTTTCTTCTCTTCATTGTATTCAACGATGACTTGGGTCTTGACGTCAGGCCCGTATCCACACTCGGTCAGGCCTGCAACGTATTGGCATATCTTCTTGGCAATGTATACACCCAGTGGAAGCATCTCTTCCGTCTCGTCGGTAGCGAAACCTACCACGAAGCCCTGGTCTCCTGCACCAATCTCACCGTCTGACCTGTCAACTCCTTCGTGTATCTCAGGTGACTGTTGCCCGATGAGGTCGATGACTTTGATGGACTTCTTATTGAGGTTGTGTGTGTATGGGTACCCGATGCCGTCGACGATAGTGCGTGCAATGGCTGCGTGGTCTACAGTAGCAACCGAGTTAACCTCTCCGCCGAGCACAACGACGTTATCCTTAATGAGCGTCTCTATGCCGCAGCGCGCGTTCCTGTCTTTACTCAGGTATTCGTCCAGGATGGCATCGCTGATCTGGTCAGCCACCTTGTCTGGGTGTCCGTAACTTACATATTCGGATGTAATAAGCATGAATTAGATGATGGTTCCGTATGTCACCATCTCAATGGCCTGGTTCAGTTTCCTGTTGCCTTTGAGTTCGGTGGCATTAAGTGGCGTCCTCTGAGTCAGCGCATCCAAGTCCTTGATGAGGAGAATTGGTTCAACGCTGGCATTCAACGCCCCGTCGGTGTAGATAGTACCAGAGACATACAGCACGTTCTGGCCTATTGTAAGCCTGATAACAGGGAAGGCGAGTGCCCTACCAAAGATGTCCCTGATAGCCTTGATAGAGTAATCCAGAGGCATATTGCTGGTCCGTTTCTTGTCCTGCATGAAGCGGTTGAGCATGTCTATGTTACCTTGGAGGTTATCCTCCTTGCTTTGCTTATAGTGCTCAAACGTCTCGAAGAAAATACCAGACGGGTCGTAGAAAGCCGTGTTACCGTCTTCCAGAACGAAGTCCTCAATGCCGCAGATACCAAGTGAGTTCTCGATAGAGAATGCCCCTCCGTAAAGCGGTTGATAACGGTATATCGTACCCTTCCAGTTACAAGTCCCGTCAGTCTCCGTCAGCCTACCTATATAGATAGAGTGAGGCGGTGACATGAGCAGTACGTCTGCCTGGCCCTTGGTCTTAATGGCCTCATTGACCGTGTCAATGAAAGCACCCAGTTTATCTACTTTATCTTCCATGTTATTTGATTTCAGGTGCAAAAGTACCAATAATTTCTGATATGTGCAAATGCGTTAGATTAGGACGAAGTCGTGTCTGTGACGAAGTGCCTCGTAAGATAGATGATTGACCCAATGTTCTGTGTTGTCGCAGCCGTATTTAGGCAAGACCCTGTCAACATTACGTGTGGCCGTCATGTGCATGCGACGCCTCTCGGTGAATTTTCTACTAGTCTTCTTGTTACACCTCTCAAGCGCACCAGTGTTCCTATTGGCCTCGTAGAGATACTCGTCAATACGGCGATGCGCAGGATAACGATAGAAGGACACAGGTGAATCTCCTTCGTAGCCATTCAGAATAGGCTCCCTGCGCCCAACATCAAACCTCTGCCGCCATCTACGATGCCCCAGCATATCAAAGGAAGCATCCCACATTGTCTCTTGAACGCGTGTTAATCTTACAAAAGCGGCCGTCAACGAAAAACGTCACATTGTTGCCGTGTGACCAACTGGAAAAGTAACCATTGTTTCCATGACACTCCCTTTGGTCACTAGTCGGAACAATGTAACTCCGTTTCCCGCGAACATTGTACTTGATAGCCTTGCGACCGTCCCTACACACATAATTACCACATCCTGGAATCCAAGCCGCTTCGAACTCTCTTCGATGATTGAATGAATCCCTCCTGATTTGGACTACGCTGTCTAAATTCCAGCCTTCATCAAAACCATCAAAATCATCTCTTCGATTGGTCACATCGTATAGCCGATCTGCGTGGCGCATTACTTCCGCATTCTGTAAGTTATATCGACGAGGTTATCACCCTCGACACGGTACATGCGCTGGTTGGTAGTCTCCTTGTCAAGACCTCCGCAAGCAGCCACGTACGGACCGATCTTCACGTAGTCGAAGTGCTCCTTAGGCAGTTCGAGTTCTGGACGTCCAGAATACCAAGCCACCTTCTTGCCCTTCGAGTGGATATAGTCAGCCAGTTCCAGTACTCTGGCCTGGTCGTTGTCACCACCCATAATGGCTACGCAGGTAATGGATGAACCATACCTTTCCAACAGGCCGTCAATGACCTGTTCTGTCAGTTCTTCACCGATGTCCTCCCATAACTGCTGACTGTGACAGCCTGGGCAGTGGTTTGGGCAAAGGCTCAGGTTAAGGGCCAACGTTGTCTCGTCTGGCACCTCCTGGAATACGATGTCGTAATCTGTGTATTTGAGCATGTTAAATGAATGTTGCGTTAAAGTTGTCAATCGGGACGACTACGTCAAATGTCCCCGTGCCATCACCTGTAATGGCGGTTGAGTTCGATACAGCCCCGAAAGCGATTGTTTCTGGCTTGTTTTTACTCTTATTAACACCTTGAATTAGACAGCACCCGTCTTCATATCTGTACCTTGGAATTCGTCTAGACGCTGCCACGTCTTGACTGTTCATCATTTGAAAACGCATGTTGCATTTTGACGCGAATACCCTTATCATACGGTTATCACAGGATGATGCTGGTCCATCAAGACAAAGCATTCTGGTTGTGCGCCTATGAGGCCCGTCTGGGGAATTTATGTCACGGAGACTATTTCTCCGTGAGTTCGATTTTACGTATAATACGCATCTCCCATCACGGAGTCTCCTTGCATCTAGACGTGCTATAGGCTCATATCCCTCATCGCTCTCGAACAGGAATCCAGAACCGTTGTGTAACTCGTTGATAACTCGCGTCATCCTTCGAAGCCGATGTTGGTCATCAGCAACTCACTTGTGGCGTTGTTGCTGTCACTGTTGTAGATGTCGCACAGCGGCGTTGCCTTCTTGAACGTCACATCCTGGCCTGGATAGAGTTCGGCAGCGAGCGCATTGGCTTTCTCTACGGTCAGCGGCTTGAAGGAGTACATGTACTGGCAGCGTCCTTTTCGGAGAAGCGCCTTGTCCACGCGGTTGATGTCTGCGTTGAATGTGGCGATAATCTTCATGTTGAACGCGTCAGACATGAGGCCGTCGCACATATTGAGCAGGGTACCCACCGCAGAGGTGCGGTTGCCGTCGTTACGCGAGAGCAACAGGCTCTCACAGTCCTCGAGGATAATAACGGCGTTCTCGAGGTTGGCCAGGAAGGATGTGAATCCAGGGCTGGTGAACGCGTCAACGAGGTTCTTGTCGATGAAGACGAAGCGGCGGTTCTTGGTGTTGATTAGATGACGCAGGTAGTATGTCTTACCAGTACCAGGAGCACCGTTCAGGATAACCAAACCAGACTTGTCATCCTCGTCGATGAACTTGTTGATAGCCGCGTCAGCCGCGTAGAAGTCATCGTTGTAGTTCTTCTCTACCGATACAGTCACGGGCTTCGACGGGCGGCTCTTGAGGTCAAACGAGTTGTTCACTTGAACCACGAACCAGATCTTCTTGGTGAAGTCTTCCTCGTTCTGTTTTACCTCGAATGAGTGTGCCCAGATGTCCTTGATGGTCTGCTCCACCTCAGCGTAGTCGGCATAGTAGATCTCGTGGAAATCGTAAATGTTAGACGCCTGTTTGACCTCGCGAGAAGTGATGATGCAGCGGAGGTCCTTGATGATGATGGTAATCTGCTTGTTGTCCACAACGCCGTTCTCATCAATATCCTGGCTGCGACGCACCTCGATCGGTCGCCCTTGCTCTTGCAAGTACTTGATGGTGCGCTCGATGTCGAAGACGATGGAGTTCTTCTTGTCCTCCGCCAGTTTGTCTGACGGTATGAGGCCTGTCACGTTCGGATAGACGCCGAATGACTCAGCGAAGAGCGTGGATGCTACCAGCAAACCGTCGTTGTACAGGCTGGTCTTGTCGTTAACGAGTGAGATCGGCTTGACATTGTGAATCACCTCTTTCAACTCGGCCGATTGTTTTGCTAAATCTGACATGTTGTGTTAGAATGTTATGTGTTGTTGAATCGAATAGTCGTCGTTCAGGATGCGCGCCTTAATGTCTGATACCTTTTCGGGTTCCTCAGGGGTGTTCATCCATAGTTTGTGCAGGAACTCATCCATGAACCAGGTGTACATGAACGGTCTGAAGTCAGCCACTCCGCCTATGTAGTTGATGGCTTTGGTGGTTTTGTCTACTATATAATAGACTGGGTTGGCCCGATCGCATGCAACCTCCTGGATGTCCTCTTTCGTGTATCCGAGAGCGACAGCAACATTATTGGCAGTCGTCTCGTCATACTCACTGTGCTTGTTGATGTAGTCCCACAGGCGGTTCTCGATGCCCGTATCCTCATTAGTAGTAAGGTACACACGCGTGTACTCATCAGTCTTTGCGTTGCGTAGTTCCTCTTTCAGGTCCTTATCAAGGCTCTCGTCGTAGTCTACGATCCGCAAACCGATATAGTGACTCTCCTTAGTGAACTCCATGCGGAAACCGTATGTGTGCTCAGTATCAAGGCCCCAGATATGGTATACAACTGGTACTCCGTCGCAGTGGAAGATAACAAGGTCCAGTTCAACACCAGCCCTCACAAGGTCCTTTACAAGGTCGTGTGTGATAGGGTACTTCGGGTCGTAGGTATTGAGCACGTCCTCAAACAGGATGTCGCGCTTTGCTTTTGTACAATAGAATGACTCCTTGCTCATGGCTTGATAGTTTTGAGTTGTTTCTGCTGCTCCTCGGTTGCCACGAATCGGGTGGCCTCAGCCCTCGTAGCAGGTTCGAACGTAAATCCGTTTACTGGCGGCGCCATGCCTGTCTCCTTGCGGAGTTTCAAATGCTTGCTGATGAGGTAATAGGATAATCCCAGCGCCTCTGCTGCATGCTGGATGGATGGGAAGACAATGCCTGTCTCAATGTTCTTGACCGCATTCTTCCTGCCTGTACCCATCTTGTGGATGTTGGTGAGCGGTTCAGTTGGTGTCTCTACTGCCAGGTTGGCAAGTCGGTTGTCACTCTTGTCACCGTTGAGGTGATAGATGGCACTGTCCTTGCACTCTGGCTTGAAGGTCTCGATCATCAACTTGGCCAGCGATATGGCTGTGTTCTTGCCGTCAGGCCCTTTGAGTGTGGCGAAAGGTACTCGGTTGCTGCCGTTATAACGAGGCATGGTCAGTATCTTGTCCGTCTTGCAGGAATAGACACGTCCAAGCGTTGATATAAGGTAAAGACCCTCGTAGATACCACCTATCGGCTTCCACTGCTCACCCTTCTTGGACTCGAAATTGGTTTTGCCAACGTAGTCCATACCTAGGAACTCACATACCTTGCGGATGTTGGTTGCCGACATGGTCGAATGACCGTTGAGGTAGTTGTAGAGATAGGTCTGGCTGATGCCAGTGGAGTCCGCTATTGTCTTACGGCTTACATTGCGGCGCTTAATCATCTCGTTAATCTCAACTCGGTGGTCTGCTATGTTATTTGTCTTGTTCATCATAGGTAATTTGCTCCTTAGTGAATGTCATCTCCTCTCGGGTTGGTTTGCCAGGCTCCTTGCAGTATTGCTGGCATGCCTTGGTGCCTCCGAAGATACCCTTGCCTCGGTGTGGGCAGTGCATGGTAATTGGCTTCTTGTCGTATATCGAAATGTTCCACCAGATGGTGTTCCACTTGCTGAATTGGCACGTATCACACACTTCGTTCTCCCACGCCTCTTTGTGTCTCGCAGACACCGCTTTCTTGCTTGTCCTTGCCATGTTAATATCCTCCTCCGAATATACTCCACAGGGCGCCGATATACGATGCTACGAACACCACGCCGAAGATGATGAGGCCTACTCGCATGCCTGCTCCTGCTTTACATACAAAGTGCAGCAGCAATAGTCATGCTCTCTATAGTTGGAGCAAGGGCAATGCTTGTCCTCTGAGGTATTGGCGCACGGGCACTCGCCGTTGTTGCGGTTAATGCCGTTGATGATACCCGTCACGATCTTCTCGTTCGGGTTAAGCGCCCAGCCATCCTTGATATGTTTTGTGACGTACTCGACGTCCACCTTATGAGCGTGATTGAACATGTCTCAGCCTCTATTTCTCCTTAATGGTACCGTGCTCACGAACAACTCGCAACTGCAAGTCGAGCCCTCGCACGTCTTCTCAACGTATGACTTACACACGGCGCAGTACGCCGACATTTGCTTAGAACTTGCCATCGGCTTTACCCTCCTCCATGTAGCGTTTCAACTCGGCCTCCAACTCAGCCACGCGCTTCTTGCTCTCGGCTAGTTCCTTGGCCATCATGTCCTTATACTCATCGGACGTGTCTTCTGGCGTAGGTCTCAGGCCCATAAGCCAGTGGTCCAGATTGATACGTTTGTCGTCTTCTTTCTTGGGCCATTTATCGGACTCCCCTATAGTCCACCAGTACCAGTCCTGTACGGTCTCCCTCACTGTCTCTATGCTACCGTATTTCTCGATCCAGTGAGGCAGGCGTGAGATAACGTAGAACATGTCAGTCATGCTCCAGAACTGGTCAGACAGAATAGCCACTCCGAACGGATCTGGTTTGACACCGATGAACGAGGCGTCCTTGGTTGAGAATCCCATAATCTGGCAGAACAGTCTCACATACCTAATGGATGAGTTGACAGCCGCCTGGTGTACCTTAGCGACCTTCTTCGGGTCGAGTGTTAGTGTCTTTGCCATCGTTTTGAATGCGTTCTTTGATCTGTGTGGCATACTCGATGAGGTCATCAAGCCAACCACATACCTTGTCCTTCTCCTTCCCTGCGCACGCGGCACATACCGTGGCGTGGGCCATAAATCCAGACATATCGTTGTTGCCGTACGCCCTGCACAAGAGGTCCTCGGCTAGTCTCCAGATGTTTTGTTCTCCTTGCATTTGCGCTCCAGTTGTTTATCAAGCACCTTGTAGATGCGTTTGTGTTCTTCGTGCCAGTCGTTAACTCTCGTCAGTTCGCAGACCATTTCATCCACTGTATCCCAGGATAACCCCAATCCACTTGCCGACCTTCCTGTCGAGAAGCCAGTACCACTGATGACGTCAAGAGCACTGTACTGGCTCGGGAAGTTATATATTGACTCGTCCTTGATGCTTACACCGCCTAACAATCCATAGGTCTTGTAGCCAAGAGCCTTCAACTCTGCACCAGTTAGGTAGTACGTACCTCCGATAAACCGACTCTCTTTGGACCCGCCATCGAAAATGCGTATCAGTCTCTCATTGTCGGCCGTGTCCTCAGTATGCCACTTTACATCGGCCCGCATACCAGAAATGTCCTTATGCTTGTAGATGAGTCTGACTGGGTTCTGAACAATAACGTAGATGGCCTTATCAAAGTCAATGCGCTGAGTTGTATTTTCATACTGCGGTATAACGGTCTTGATTTGCCACCCGAACAGGTATAACTCGCCATGTGAGTCTACGTTGGCTGGATAGGCATTGCAAAGAGCCTCAAAGTGCTCGTTGGTTAGAGCAATGCCATATAGTGGTAAATTAGGTCGTTGACCAGGTCGATTGTTATTTGCCATGATGGTTGCGGTGTTTCGAGTGGATGTCATACGCCTTGACGAGGTTCGGGAAGAAGTCCTCCATTGTATCACTCCATTTATGACTGCTCATTTCAGGCACTGTCTCACCCTTCTCATTGACAAAGGTGGATGTGCACTCGATGGTCGGCGGTGTCGGATAGGTCAGATCCTTCT
>OCTX012224302.1_pt1 | contig 29431 bp, 25 predicted proteins | sample 1539691 | NCBI WGS metagenome assembly OCTX01 (sample SAMN02144231, study PRJEB22623) | gut metagenome | biome: sheep rumen | host: Ovis aries | place: New Zealand
GAAGGTGACAAGAAGTCTCCGCAGACCGGTGAGTATGTAACAAAGGCAGTTCTTGCAGGCGCAGTAATCCTCGCAGCTGCTGGTATCGTGTGTGTAGTTCGTGCAAAGAAGAGCTCCGCAAACTAAGGATATTGTAATTCGAGTAGTAGGAATAGCAGTGGCAACACTGCTATTCTTTTCTATTCTCTTAGTTGTGACTGACAGGATCAAGAAGCAGAAGGAAGATGAAGCGACTTCTGCTCCTTCCTCCTCGTGGGAGAATCCCTACGAGACGGAAGATATCGATCCTGTCATTTATTTTGGCGGAAAACCATATGTCCATAAGAAGAATATCGAGACCTTCCTCTTCATGGGTATCGATAAGTATGGTGAATCCGAAGAAGTTACAGGGTATAGAAACCACGAACAGTGCGATGTCCTGATGCTCTGCGTGATCGACCATGATGCGAAGACCTATAAGGTGCTCCAGATCAACCGTGATACATATACCAAGATTCCGAATATCGGAGCCACCGGTGACAGACTACAGGATATTGATGCGCAGATCGCGCTGGCGCATACTTATGGATCAGGAAAGAAAGATAGCTGCGAATACACCTCTGAGGCGGTAAGTAAGCTCCTTATGGGAGAAGAGGTGGATCACTATATTTCTCTCAATATGTCTTCCATCGCGATCCTGAATAAGAGTGTTGGAGGAGTTGAGGTCACGATCCCTGTGGATATGACGGTAGAAGACCCGGCCATGACAAAAGGTGCGACGATCCTTCTGAATGATAAGCAGGCGGAAAGATTTGTCCGTTCCAGAATGAAACTCGAAGATGATCTTAATAGCAGCCGTATGCAGCGCCAGGATGCATATCTTCACGCATGGAGAGAGAAAGCAAAGCAGAAGATGAATGCGGATGCCGGTTTTGCCCTCGATCTTATTGCAGATCTTAGTTACTATATGGTCGCGGATCAGGACTTGAATGGCCTTTCGAAATTGTCCGGATATCTGGCAGATTATGAATATCTCGGGAAGGTTGGCATCGATGGAGAGACAAAAGATGGGAAGGATTTCCGAGAATTCTACCCTGACAAGGATGATCTGAATAAAGTTGTGATGAATCTCTTCTATGAAGAGAAAACCCAGTAATTAAGGCGTTGTAACACTGTTACACGAAGTGTTGGTACGATAAAAAGGAACGAAATCTATCTCATGTGGTATGTAATCTGGACTTCAACAGGATCGGAAGAAAAACTTGCGAAAAAAGTTGCGGAGTTGACCTGTCAGAACCGCTGCTTTGTTCCGAGAAGAATTGTTCAGATCCGAAGAAAAGGTGACTGGTTCTATACGGAGAAGAGTATGTTTCCCGGATACTTCTTCGTGGATACCGATGATGTCGAAGAGCTCTCCCTAGAACTCCGTAAGATCGAAGGCTTCAGCGCAATACTTACCGTAGAAAAAGAGTTTTGTCCTCTGATGGGGAAAGATGCACAGCAGGTCGAAGAACTCTATGGCAATCACGGAATTTTTGATATATCGAAGGGCATCATCGAGGGCGACAGGATCATCGTCACATCTGGTCCGTTGATGGGCCAGGAAGGTCTTATCAGTAAGATCGACCGCCATAAAAGAGTCGCCTATCTCGAATTTGATATGTTTGATCAGACAGTAAAGGGATGTGTTGGTCTGGAAATCGTAGAGAAACACTGAAACGGTTTCGAATTCCTAATTTTCTAAATAAATTACAGAATAACTGTCGTGTAATCAAATTGTATTGTAAAGATGTCTGATTTTTTTACTTTTTACCCCACTTAACTGTATAAATAGGTTATAATAAGATGTTAAGTTTTGCAGGCAGTAGATTTGCTGGATGAAGCGTGTTCTTCCAATCGTCGCCGAGGGCGCGTTGAGAGGGACCCGTGGAAATATGTGAGCCGAAAAAGGAAGGAGATCCCTTCCCTGGCGAAGCATTGTCAAAATGAAACGAGGGGGTAAGTAAGTGTATAGGAGAAATGCGCAAGGATGGTCGAAGCATCTGGATTTTATGATCCTGGATGAATTCTGTCTGCAGGTCGCATTTATCCTCGCTACCCTTATTCGTCATCACGCTTGGGCGTATGAATCGCGCTTGTATCGCAATCTAGCTGTTCTTCTTTTCCTTATCGATGCATTGGTGATAGTTCTTCATAACTCCATGCGCGATGTTCTCAAACGCGGATATTACATAGAGTTTTTGAGAACTGTTGAGCACTGTTTCTATGTCTTCGGTGTAACCATGGTCTACATGTTTGCTACACAAGGTGGTGAGCAGTATTCACGCATTATTCTAGCACTTACCGGTTTGTTCCACGTTCTTATTGGTTATTTCTTCCGGGTAATGTGGAAGATAATTGTTAAAGCATACGGCCTTCAGCGTGGTGGAAAGAGAAATATCCTCGTCGTAGCATCTCCTGATCGTGCGGAAGATATATTAAAACGCTTAAGCAGCGATGAAATGACTAACTTCTGGATTTTCGGTGTGGTTCTTACAGAAAAGACAGAACAAACCTCAATTGGAGATTATAAAATTGTTGCAGATATTGACAATGTATCTGATTACATCGTAAGAGAATGGATCGATTCGGTATATATCGATGCACCTATCAGGGATGAACGAGTGCTCAAAGTCATGGATGATTGTGCCGTTATGGCCATTCCGACACATTACCACGTGCCGAACATGAGTAGAAATGGTATTAAGCGCTTCTCCGAGAAAATAGGTGGTACAACAGTTTTGACTGCGTCCATAAACTACGCGACTCCTGTACAGATCTTCATAAAGAGATGTTTTGATATAGTTGTAGGCCTGATCGGAAGCATCTTCGCTATCTTAATCATGCTTATCGTTGGTCCGATAATTAAGATTAAGTCTCCGGGACCGATTCTCTTCAAGCAGGAGCGTATAGGAAAGAATGGAAGACATTTCCGTATGTATAAGCTTCGTTCTATGTACATGGATGCGGAAGATCGGAAAAAAGAACTGATGGAGCAGAATCGTGTCAAAGATGGCATGATGTTCAAGCTCGACTTCGATCCGCGTATTATCGGAAACAAGATCCTTCCAGACGGGAGAAAAAAGACAGGTATTGGTGAATTTATCCGAAAAACCAGTCTGGATGAATTTCCTCAATTCTTCAATGTTCTGGGTGGTTCAATGTCAATGATCGGAACACGTCCACCGACGATTGATGAATGGTCCAAGTATAAACTTCACCACAGAGCCAGGCTTTCCACCAAGCCTGGTATTACAGGACTTTGGCAGGTAAGTGGACGATCTGAAATCACAGACTTCGAAGAAGTGGTAAAACTGGATACGCAGTACATTGCGAACTGGAGCATAGGACAGGATATTAAGATCCTGCTGAAAACAGTTGGTGTAGTGTTTAAACGAAAAGGAGCAATGTAAGAGTGACGAGTCAGAAAAGAATAATGGTGGTGTTTGGTACAAGACCTGAAGCCATTAAAATGTGTCCATTGGTTATGGAATTAAAAAAAAGAGAATCTCTTCAAACTATAGTTTGTGTCACAGCTCAACATAGGCAGATGCTTGACCAGGTATTGGATACATTCAACATTATTCCTGACTATGATTTGGATATCATGAAGGATCGTCAAACTCTCTTTGATATTACTACGGGTATCCTTAGTGCGATTAAAGGTGTTCTTGAGAAAGAAAAACCTGATGTTGTGCTTGTTCACGGAGATACTTCTACTACATTTGCAACAGCCCTTGCTTGTTTCTATCTTCAGATTCCGGTTGGACATGTAGAAGCTGGTTTGAGAACGTACAATGTTTCTTCTCCATTTCCTGAGGAATTTAACCGTCAAGTTGTTAGTATAGTGGCAAAGTATAACTTTGCTCCAACCCACCTTGCGTCTGATAATTTGCTTAGAGAAGGTAAAGATCCAAGTACCATATATATTACCGGAAATACTGTAATTGATGCGATGCAGCATACTGTAAAAGATAACTACACGCATCCTGAACTGAAATGGGTAGACAAAGATAAGCTGATATTTATTACTGCACATAGGCGAGAGAATCTTGGCGCTCCGATGCATCATATGTTTAGAGCAATAAGAAGAGTTCTAGATGAACATCCGGAGTGCAAGGCAATATACCCAATCCACATGAATCCTGTGGTTAGACAAACAGCTAATGAAGAATTGGGTGATTGCAACCAAATCCATATTATTGACCCGATAGAAGTTAATGATTGTCATAACTTTGAGGCAAGGTCATATCTCTGTCTTACTGATTCAGGTGGCATACAGGAAGAATGTCCTTCGTATGGAGTGCCAGTACTTGTCATGAGAGATACAACAGAAAGACCAGAAGGTGTGGACGCCGGAACCTTGCGGCTTGTTGGAACTGATGAAGATACAATATACACTGCATTTAAAGAACTCCTTGAAAACAGGGAAGAGTATATGAAGATGAGTCGCGCATGCAATCCATATGGCGATGGACATGCGTGTGAGAGAATTGCAGATATATTAGAGGGTAAAGAATTTCATGAGTGGAATGAGGTAAATGGATAACAATTATGGAATCGATCGCAACAAATAGATACCCGATTTTAAATACATATGTGAATGCGATTTCTATGGAAGATACTATTAGTGAGGTAGAGCGGATAGTTCGTGCAGGAAAGCCAACACAGCATGTCGTAATTAATGCATTAAAAGTGAATTTAATGAATGAAGACCCTGGATTGCAGAAAATAGTGAATTCTTGTCCGCTTATTAACGCTGATGGTGCTTCTATTGTCTGGGCGGCAAAGAAACTGGGAATCCCATTAAAAGAACGAGTAGCGGGCATAGATTTATTTCAGAATCTTGTAAAAGTAGCAGCAGAAAAAGGATACAAGATATTCCTGTTTGGAGCAAAGGAAGAGGTTGTTCAAAAAGTTAGGCAGATTTATCAGGAGCAGTATCCTTCTCTAAAAATCGTTGGAGTACGAAATGGGTATTTTACCGAAGCAGACGAATCACAAATTGTTTCGCAAATGGCCTCTTCCGGTGCTGATATGATGTTTGTCGCCTTTTCGAGTCCTAAGAAAGAATACTGGGTGAATAAATATATTGATGAGCTGAATATCCCATTTGTAATGGGAGTAGGAGGGAGTTTCGATGTCGTAGCTGGAGTAACTAAAAGAGCTCCGCGGTGGATGCAAAAATGTGGAATGGAGTGGTTCTATCGGTTTATTCAAGAACCAAGGCGCCTATGGAATAGATATATTGTGGGCAACTGGAAGTTTGTGAGATATACATACAAGTGCAAAAAACAACTTAAATCAAAGCAAAAACAAACGAGATAAAGAAAGAGAAGGAATAGATCAATGGTAAATGTGATTGGATTAGGATATATAGGTCTCCCAACGGCATTAATGCTGGCTTCGCATGGCGTTGAAGTTATCGGAACGGATTATAACAAAGACCTGGTTGATACCCTTAATGCTGGTAAAACAACATTTAAAGAAAAAGGGCTTGACGAGCTTTACAGTGCAGCTGTAAAAACTGGGATCAAATTTACAACTGAGTATCAAGTAACCGATACATATATTGTTTCTGTTCCAACGCCGTATGATAAATTCAGCAAAAAAGTTGATGCCAAATATGTTGTGTCTGCGGTTAAGTCAGTGATAGAAGTGGCACCACAAGGTGCCGTAGTAGTAATTGAAAGCACCATTAGCCCAGGTACTATTGACAAGAATGTGAGACCGATAGTGATGGAGCTTGGGAGAGAAGATTTGAACATTGTCCATGCTCCTGAGAGAATCATTCCCGGAAATATGGTATATGAACTGATACATAATAACCGGACTATTGGCGCTGATGACAAAGAGGTCGGCGAAAGCATTAAGAGACTTTATGCTTCCTTCTGTGAGGGGGATATTGTGGTGACTGATATTCGTACGGCAGAAATGACAAAGGTTGTCGAGAACACATTCCGTGCAGTTAACATTGCTTTTGCAAATGAACTGGCTAAGATCTGTCGGCATGATAATATGGATGTCTATGAAATCATTCGAATTTGCAACATGCATCCAAGAGTCAATATTCTGCAGCCAGGGCCAGGCGTTGGAGGTCATTGCATCTCCGTAGATCCATGGTTTCTTGTAGGTGATTATCCGAGTCTTGCAAAAGTCATCGATGAAGCGATGAAGACTAATGATGGGATGCCAGATTTTGTTCTAAATCGAATCTATCAGATCATGAAAGAAAGAGAATTATCAGATACAAACAGAGTTGGACTCTATGGACTTACGTATAAAGAAAATGTCGATGACATGAGAGAATCGCCAACTCTCCAATTGTTATCCTCTCAGAAGCATCATCTTGCAGCTCCTTTAAAGAGTTATGATCCTTATATTTTGGAAGATGTAGTCCCCAATCAAATGCACAATTTAGATGAGTTTCTTAACAGTTGTGACGTTGTGGTTATCATGGTAAAACATAACGAGATAATAGAAAATATGGAAAAACTAAAAGGAAAAATCGTTCTGGATTGTCAGAATGTTATTACTCTTCCTGGAGTGTACCATATCTAAGGATAATGATGACGATGACAAGAGTATTGATGATAGGTAATCATTCCTCTAACAAAGGTGGCATGACAAGTGTCATCAACCAAATAAAGGAATATGATTGGAAGTCAAAAGGCATTGAATTAACCTTTGTTCCGACGTTTATTCCTGGAAATGCTGTCAAGAAAACTCTTTTCTTTATATGTGCTTATTTGCGTATTTGCATGAGAATGCTGTTTTGCAAACCAGATATCGTCCATATGCACATGTCTTACAAAGGAAGTTTTTCGAGAAAATACATCATCCATCGTCTCTGTAGGCTGTTTAAGGTTAAAGATGTGATCCATCTTCATGGTTCAGAATTTGAAAAATGGTATAACGAATCTTCAAACAAGAAAAAAAACAAAATTCGGAGGTTATTAGCAGAAAGCAATGCTTTTATAGTGCTAGGAGAAGGGTGGAAAAATGCTGTTCAAAAGATTGAACCTACAGTTAACGCAGTTGTTATTAGTAACGGAATAGAAATACCACAAGAAAGAGTTCATTGGAATGGCAACTGTTGCCAATTGTTATTCCTTGGAGTATTAATACAACGAAAAGGAGTGTCTGATTTGCTTCAGGCACTTTCGATAATTAAACAAAAGAGTACGTCAATTAAAATAAGAGTTGTGATAGCAGGGACCGGAGAAGAAGAGCCCAAACTTAAAAAGCAGGCTTCCGATGCAGGGTTAGACGATGATGTGATATTTGCGGGATGGGTATCTGGCTTGAAAAAGAAAGAGTTGATATTGTCTAGTCAGGTGATGGTATCTCCATCATATAATGAGGGACTTCCGATTTCTTTGTTAGAAGCAGAGAGTTACGGAATGCCTATTGTAGCGACTGATGTTGGGGATATTTCTTCTATCGTAAACGATGGCGTAAATGGAAGATTGATAAAGCCAGGTGAAATCGAGAGTCTTGCGGAGGCCATTATCTCTGTAACTGAAGAAAAGTGTTTTGAAAGAATGTCGATTGAGTCACGGAAAATAATAGAGAATTCTTTTTCTATAGACATGTTCTATAGCAAACTGGTGGAGCTTTATAAGAGATTAGGTGAGAATAATGCATAAAGATAAGCTGATTGGGCTCTGTATTGTGCATAGAAATCATAACTATGGCAGCATACTGCAGTCATATGCAACAATTGCTGAACTTGAAGCATTAGGGATTGATTATGAGATTATAAATTATTCGCACCCCAAGAGTATAAAGTTTTATATTAGAGCGTTGGGAAGGCTTAGGAGCAAAGATACTCTTTATTCTAAAATGCGTTCGTTCAAACGAAAAATGGGCAAAAAACTGCATCCGGACTATGCAAGAAATGATTCTGTTCGTGCGAGAAAGTTTGATGATTTTATAAGCACACGGTTTTCTAACTATTCTAAGCCATTACATAGTTATGAGGAGTTATGCCGTTACTCTAGAAAGTATTCAGATGTTCTTGTCGGAAGCGATCAACTATGGCTACCGTCTGGAATGGATACGAATTTTTACAATTTAATGTTTGTTCCTGATGAGATAAATAAGATTGCCTATGCAGCGAGTTTTGGAGTTTCTGACATTCCGAATTTCCAGAAAGAAAAAACGAAAGAATACCTTGAAAGGATTCAATTTATTAGTCTTCGAGAAGAATCAGGACAACGTATTGTGAATGAGCTTACTGGTCGATTTGCACCCGTTATCCTTGATCCGACTATGGTTTTGACAAAGGAACAATGGGATTCGAAAATAGAATACCATCGCATAGTAGAAGATGATTACATATTTTGCTACTTCCTTGGCAAAAATGCGGAGCAGAGAAAAGAGGTTGTAAAACTGAGTCATGAGACTGGGTTCAAAACAGTAGTTCTTCGTCATCTTGATGAGTATATAGCTGATGATGAGAAATTCGGAGATATTGCGCTGTACGATGTGGGGCCATCAGAATTTGTAAACCTGATCAGATATGCGAAGTATGTTTGTACTGATTCGTTTCACGGAAGCGTTTTTTCTATCATATATCATAAGCAGTTTATTTCGTTTAACAGATACAAAGAGGGCGCTAATTCAAGAAACTCTCGTCTAGACACTCTATTCGCCAATATAGGTGTTTCTCGCAAATACAGATCTGATCTGCTATCTGAGATAGAGAAGAAGATTGAATGGGGGGAAGTTGACAAACGATTAGAAGAACTAAGACTTTCTTCTGAGACTTATATAAAAGAAGCGCTTGGGATAATCGATAATGTGCCACAAACAATCGAAGAAAGGAACCCCATAATATGTAATGAGTCTGAGTGTACAGGGTGCTCTATTTGTTCTGAATCGTGTAACTATCAAGCTATTTCAATGCAATTAGATTCTTGTGGCTTTTTGAGACCGGTAATAAACCGAAATCTGTGCGTTGAATGTGGTTGCTGTAGTCGTGTTTGTCCTGTCAATTCTGCTCCTGAAACGTATGGCCCAACTACAGCTTATGCTTTTCAAGAAGATGATTTGGTTCGGCTAGCAAGCACATCAGGAGGATTCTTCCATGCTTTAGCAATGAAGACAATTGCTGAAGGCGGTGTGGTTTGTGGTGCGGCTTTTGATAATGACATGATTCTTAGACATGTTATAGTCGATAAAGAGGAACAACTTGAACCGCTTCAGAGATCGAAGTATGTTCAATCATCTGTAGAAGGGGTTTATAGAGAAATTGAGACAATCCTCGAAAATGGACGAAAAGTGCTTTTTGTTGGCCTAGGTTGCCAAGCTGCAGCGTTGAGAAAATACATAGGAGACCATCCCAGTCTGATCATCATCGATTTAGTGTGTTATGGAGTGCCTTCGAGTGGTTTGTTCAATGATTGGATTAAATATCTTGAAGCGAAATATGATAAAGTACAAGATGTTCGATTTAGAGATAAATCATACGGATATGCATCTCCAAATGTCAAAGTGATGTTTCATAGTGCGAAGCCTATAGAGAATTGCCGAGATTCGACCATGTTTTCCCATTTGTTTTTTCGACATCTTTCAGTCCGAGAATCGTGCTTTAATTGCCATTTTAAATCGATTGACAGAACTTCAGATATCACTTTGGGTGATTTGTGGTTGTCGGGCGATTATAAGAATGTTAAAGATGATAATCTTGGAACAACAGCAGTATTTGCTCACACCTTGAAGGGAAAGGAAATCTGTAGAATGCTTTGTAAAACTGAAATAGAAGTATCTACAGTGATCAGTAAAGATTCGAGAAAAATGGTGGAATGCATAAGGCCTGCTAAAGGAGCAAGTGGGTTCTGGAAGAAATATCAAGAAGATGGATTTGTAAGTTTAGTTGATACATATGAGAAGAAAACCATGTCAGCAACAGCAAAAAGAATCGTCCGAGGTTGCATGAATAAGACAGGCTTAACAAAAATGTACTATAAACGGAAGAAAAGGAAAAACCTTGGGTAAATAGAAGTGGAGAAAGTTAAAGTAAGTATCATTGTTCCTGTATATAACACCGAGAGGTATATTCGAAGAACTCTTGATAGTTTGATGGCTCAAACATACAAAAATATCGAAGTCATAATTGTTGATGATGGATCTACAGATAAGAGTCCTTCGATCTATGATGAATATTGTAGGTTGGATGAGCGTTTTACTTCATACCGTAAGGATAATGAAGGATTAGGAAAAACCAGAAACTTTGGTATGAAGTATGTTTCTGGTGATTACGTTACGTTCTTGGATTCTGATGATTGGTATAGTGATAACCATATTTCCAATATGGTTAGTGAACTGGATTTAACTCGATTGGAAGATGTTGTGTTGGGTGGATGCACATATTTCTCTGTGACTGAAGAAAAAAAAGATGCTTATATTCCAAGAAATAATAGAACAAGCAGATTAGATGAAATCAGAGAAAAGTATCTTCTTCCGATGATTGGTCCAGGCAAAGAGAGCAGAAGCGAATTGTCTGTGCCAATGAGTGTGTGTTTCAATCTATATAAAGTCAGTACAATTAGAAATCATAAGTTTGAGTTTTACTCAGAACGAGAAGTGGTTGGAGAAGACTTATTCTTTAATATATCGATGCTGGCTGTAGCAGAAAGTGTAGTTGCGGTTCCGGAAAGTGGATATTGCTATAGGATGAATCCTTTATCCATCAGTCATTCTTATCATCCGGAGCGGCTAAAAAGAACAGATGAATTCTATCCGCTTTTGATTAAAATGGTAGAGAAATACAACATTTCAGATGATCGATTCTTTAGGAGTAAAAGAGGTTCGCTGACGAAGTATAGGGCGCTTATAAATATGGCTAGTAATTCAAATATGCCATACCATGACAAACGCAAAGAGGTTCGTGCCGTTCTTAATTCAAATGTATTGTTAGAAGTTTATAAAGCATTTGATATGCAATGCATGCGTTTTTCTGTCAGGTTCACAACTTTAATGATGAAATGGCGTATAATCGATGTTGTTATATTACTTTTTAAACTTAGAAAGAGGACTAAAAGCAGGGTTTAAGGATCAAATCCAACTGTTGGGGGAATGGCGGAAATACAGTTTGTTGGAATCTTGAAATATGGGATCGACTCCTCAAACTCACAAAATAGAGGTGTGCTTTGAATATTAAAAAACGAACAACAGTGAAATATAAGGACATTATTATTTTTTGGCTTTGGTGGTATATGATTATTACGCCTGTGATCATATACTGGATGGGTGTACCACGATTCTTCCTCTATATTGGCGATGCAGTGGGCCTGTTTTTATTTATGATTGCTTCCAAGAATTTTGTAACCGGAGAACAATCAACAGTTCCGCGCACAGTTAGATGTTTGTTTGCTTTTTATATAGTATTTGGAAGCTTTGGGGCGCTATATTACGGAAATGGCATAATCCCGTATTTGTGGGGGCTTAGAAATTGTGGCCGCCTTTTCCTTTTCTTCTACCTGGCAACCCAATATTTAACAGTAGAAGATTTCAAAAAACTTCAAAAAATCATGCACTACATTTTCTGGATTTCGCTTCCTTTATGCATATATGAAGCATATTTTATCAAGTATGCTAAAGGTACAATTATCGGAGATCACGTCGGTGGATTATATCACGGGTTTGCGGGTGTTACTATGCCGCTTAATCTTATTCTTTTAATAGTTTCGACCGAGGTAGTAATTAAGTATTTCCAAAAAGAAATACGAACTTGGAAAGCAATGGTATACTTGTTTGTTGCAGTTTATATGAGCGGTTTGGCAGAACTGAAAGTATTTATTCTTGAAATTGCGATTATTGTTATAGTGAATATGATAGCTAATAAGTTCAACTGGAGAATGGTTATAGTTACTGCAATTGGTATAGTGGCATTATCTTATGTTATTTCATTCTTTGTTTCTGTAAATTCACGCGGCGCAGCAGAGTATATGGATGTTTTTACAGTAGATGGATTTGTTGAATATCTTTCTAGTTCAAGGGGATATGATGGTATTGGCGACTTGAACAGAATCCGAGGAATTGAGCAATTAAATGGTACTTTGTTTAAGGACGATTGGTTTCAGCATATATTTGGGCTTGGAATAGGCGCAGGGGAATATACAAATTTTTTCTCAACACGATTTTATGAACAGTATGAATACTTGCATTATCAATGGTTTCAGCTGACTTGGACATATGTTGAAAATGGATATATTGGTATTCTGCTAATGTTAGGAGTCATAATTGGAGCGCTAAGGAATGCAATAAAGTATATCAGTGAAGAAAGAATCAGAAAATATGTGTTGTGTATGATAATATTGATGCCATTACTTTTCCTCTACAACCTATCATTGAGAGCTGACACGACGGCTTTTTATCTATTCTTCGTATTAGCTTTGCCTTTCATATACAAAAGAGGTGAGGAATTGTGATACCGAAAACGATTCATTATTGTTGGTTTGGGAATGGCCCCATTCCGGAAAAGGATCAGAGATGTATTGAGAGTTGGAGAAAGCAGTGTCCTGACTATCAGATAATCAAGTGGTGTGAGGACAATTATGATATATCCAAGAGCTCCTATATGCTTGAGGCATACGAGCACAAGAAATGGGGTTTTGTCTCCGATTATGCAAGACTAGACATTGTTTACGAACATGGAGGAATATATCTTGACACAGATGTTGAGTTGATCAGACCTTTGGATGATTTGCTGGAAAACGAAGGGTTCATGAGTTTTGAAGAAGGTATTCATGTTAGTTCAGGTCTTTGTTTAGCAGCAGAAGATCATAACGAAACTGTTAAGGCGCTTCTAGACTTATACTCCGATTTGCATTTTGTCAATCCTGATGGAAACTTGAATATTACGCCATGTCCTGTCATGCAAACAAACAAATTATTAGAGATGGGACTAGTTCAAGACGATTCTATGCAGATAGTTGGTGGAATAAAGATTTTTCCTCATGAGTATTTTTGTCCTTTGAATTATAATACGGGCATCTTAAATGTAACTAAGAATACTTATGGGATACATTGGTTTCATGAATCGTGGAGATCACCACTGGACAAACGAATCAAATCAGTTGAAAGGTTTTTCAACAGACGGGGACCTCGATTCGCTAAGTTATCGAAAATTGCAACATTTCCTTTGAGAGCATGTCGAAAAATAAGAACCATATTTGCGCGAAAAGCAATAGTTTTTTCGAATAGAAAGAGCCGGTCTGTTAATAAGATCAATGGCGATAAATAATAGCAGACGATTGAAAGGGTATACTAAGCAGAATATGCAACAGAATATAAAAATATGTTTCTGTATTGGAGCAATTTCAAGGACAGGTGGAACCGAGCGAGTATGTAGCATAATAGCAAATGAACTCGCGGAAAAAGGGTTTGATATTTCTGTTCTGAGTTTTTGGAATCATGGGACTCCACACTTTCACTTATCGAACAAGGTTCACGTGCGGTATCTACTTGATCCTAAAAAAGAAGGGAAATTATTTAGAACATTTATCTATCCGGTTCATAAACTTAGAAAAGAAATAAGACGACAGAAATATGACATCCTCGTTGATGTAGATACTGTTCTTTCACGGTTTTCTGGGTATGCTATACGATTCACACAGTGCAAACTCATTTCGTGGGAGCATTTTAATTTCTGGGCGATGAGCATCATGGGAAAGAAAAAAAGATATTTTGCTAAAAAGGTTATCATGAAGCACGCCAGTAAGCTTGTGGTTTTAACGGAAGAAGATAGGGAAAAGCATCTGCAGGAGTACCGGTGTTCTAGCGATTTTGTAGTGAAAATTTGTAATCCATGTCTATCAAACGTTAAGAATACTTACCGCTTTGAAAACAATACCTTTTTGTTTGTAGGAAGATTAAACTATCAAAAGAACATAGCTGATTTAATTCGAGCATGGGCACTTGTCGAGAAAACTCTCCCGAATTGGAAACTATGTATTGTTGGCGCTGGAGAACTTGATCGTGATTTGAAAAAACAAGCAGAAGAACTATGTTTAACTCAGGTTGAGTTTGTTGGCCAAGCAGATTCTGTAGATTCGTACTATCGGTCGGCTTCCTGCTTGATTCTTTCATCTAAATTTGAAGGGTTTCCAATGGTTATTCTAGAAGCGCAGTCATATGGACTCCCAGTAATTTCGTATGATTGTAAAACTGGACCAAGAGAATTGATCGAAGATGGCGTCAATGGATATCTGGTCGAAATGGATGATTATATGGCCCTTGCGCGAAAGATGATTGAGTTTGCAAACAATAAAGAGATTGCTAATAAAATGTCGGAAGAAGCGAAATCTATTATTTCTCAATATGATCTTGAAACCATTACTTCAGCGTGGTGTAGGCTTATTAACGAAGTAAAGGCCAGTTAATATGAAATGTTTGTGGTAAAGAATAAATGAAAATCGAAAGAAAATTAAACGCGAAAAAGAATATTAAATTTGGTATTCTATTCAAACTGTACCAGATTGTTATTCCGTTCATTATGCGAACAATTATGATTCATCAAATGGGAATGGAATATGCTGGGTTAAATAATCTGTTTGCCTCACTTTTGCAAGTTTTGAATCTTGCTGACCTTGGAATAGGCGCAGCTCTAACTGTCAGCATGTATAAGCCTATTGCAGATGATGATGAAAAACAAGTCTGCGCGTTGCTTAAACTATACAGAAAGTGTTTTTTTATCATTGGAGCTGTAATACTGGGAATTGGATTAGCGTGCCTGCCTTTCTTGCGCTCGTTGGTTAAGGGCGATGTTCCGGATAATTTGAATCTTTACTATCTTTTCTTGATGTATCTGTTTAATTCTGTTGCATCTTATTGGCTGTTTTCATATAAAAAGGGTTTGTTTTTCGCGCACCAAAGAAATGATATTATCAGCAAAGTAATGATTTGTACTCTTTCGTTTCAGTTTGTAACCCAGGCAATAATACTGTTTACATTAAAGAACTATTATGTCTATTTGTTGTTCTCGATTATTGCTCAGGTGATGCAAAATCTGATATGTGCTTTTCTATCAAGAAAGATGTATCCACAGTATGTTCCCAATGGTCAAGTTGCTCCTGATTTGCTAAAAGAAATCACAAAGAAAGTGCGAGGCCTTATCGTAAATAAGTTTGGGAGCACTATTCTTCGCTCGGCTGACTCCATAGTCATATCTGCCTTTTTAGGATTGACGACTCTTGCAGTTTATCAGAATTACTACTTTGTGCTTACAGCGATTATTAGTTTGTTTGCCATAGTATATGAATCATTGCTTGCTGGAGTTGGAAATAGTTTGGTTACAGAAACCCCATCAAAGAATTACCACGATTTTGTTAATGTGACATATATTATTGGTGGCCTGATTTGTGGATGCTGTTGCTGCTTTGTTGGAATGTTTCAACCATTCATTGAAATATGGGTTGGAACGGAATTCATGATGGAAATGCCTTTGGTGTTTTGCTTAGTGGCTTATTTTTTCCTGTTTGAAATAGATCAACTGATAGGAATGTATAAAGATGCAGCTGGTATTTGGTATTCGGATAGATTTCGTCCGCTTATTTCTGCAATAGCTAATCTGTCCTTGAATTGTTTATTTGTCAGGTTTATTGGTCTTTATGGTGTTCTGCTTTCGACTGTAATTGCTTTGTTCATCTTAGATATTCCATGGCTTATTCGAAACACTTTCAAAAATGTTTTTGATAACATGCCTTGTAAAAAGTATTATTGTTTGTTGCTAAGGATAGTCTGCTATACTTGTGTGTGTGTGATAGTTACTCATATCATTTGCATACAGATTTGCATTAATGTATATGTTGACCTTTTGGTAAGAGGTATCATTTCGGTGATTGTCCCTGTTGTCATCATTCTTGTAGGTGAGCACCGAAGAGAACAGTTTCGACTTGCAAAATCAACTGTAAATTCAGTATTGAAACGAAAAAAACATCAGAAAAAGCAATCGAGTAAGGAATAAAATAGATAGGTTGAGCATTCTATAAACTAAGAATAATAACTGCTTGCAGGTATAAGAAAAATGAATGATTCTGATTGGAGAATGAAGAAGGAATACGTGAAGGACGATTCTAAAATGAGAAACCAAGCAGTAGCAATTATCAGGGCTGCTCTTGATATTACTATTGATTCGGATGTGTTCGATGAGAGGAATATCGCTGATTTAGTTCGGCTCTTTTCAAAACAATCATTGCAATATGTGATGATAGTGGGGCTGAAAAAACTAAGTTGCGCTCATCTGTTAGGCGATTCATTGAAAAGATACGAAGCGAAAGCGGCTTATGATTATATTCAACGCAAAGAATCTATCAGACAGATCAGCGAAGCGTTGAACTTTAGTGGAGTAGAGCATATACCACTGAAAGGCGCTGTATTGCGCTCGTTATATCCTGATCCTTGTATGCGATCCAGTTCGGATATAGATGTTCTTGTCCATGAAAAAGACTTGGATTCTGCGATTAGAATTATTGAGGAAAAAACGTCTTTTGTATTTCAAGAAAAAACACTTCATAACGCTCATTTTTTAAACGAACGTCTGCATTTGGAATTGCATTTTTCACTGCAATCGAATATAAAGCAAATGGATAGAGTACTTGATAAAGCATGGCAGTATTCTTGCTGCAGGGAAGACTATGTTTGCGATTTTACGCCAGAGTATCAAGTATTCTATATTACGGCCCACGCTGCAAAGCATTTTATTCGGGGCGGCGGGATTGGGATACGACCGCTCCTTGATCTCTGGATGTTAAAAACTAAAACCACATATGACGAAAATACTGTTGAACAGTTGTGTGAAGAGGCAGGAATTCATGGCTATTATATCGCTTGCATGAAGTTGATAAATGTATGGTTTGCAAATGATCAATATGATGAGATTACAGATGAATTAGAATCTATAGTTTTTTCGGGAGGCGTGTTTGGCTCTGATCATCTTAAAATACTGGCTCATAAGCGAAAGACAGGTAAATCATATATGGCATCTCGATTTGTGCGACCTCGAAATGAGATAGTGGAGATGTATCCAATATGCCGAAACCATCCGGTTTTGATTCCGATATGTCAAGTTGCAAGATGGACTCATTTATTCAATCGTAAAAAACGAAAAGCTGTTCGAGAAGAGATAAAGCATGTTAATCAGTTGGATCAAGTTGAAATAGAGAAGTATGATGATTTGTTAAGAAAACTTGGACTGTAAGATAGAACGATTGATGATTTGATTTAAATAAACAGTGAGATACAGGGGAGAGAATGATGGGAGAGAACAACTATTCAATTGATAAACTCAATGCGGGTTGTAGAAAGGTCCTTGATGGCAAGGATCTGGATTTTGGGATGGCTATTGTTCAATCCTATAAGCACGATCTTTCTGTCTGTGCGAAGTATCAGGCTCCCCAAGATTATTGTGTTCTCGTTAACGATAAAGGACAATTAAAGTCTGCTAGCATTAGCGTTCTTTCCTCAGAAGAGAGAGAAGATAGGGGAGAGTTTTACTATGGGGTTTCGCCAAAACTGGACAGTAAAACACTTCTGGATCTGTTTTCCCAAAGAACCATCACTTCCGTGCAAGATCTGGAGAATTATGTTCTTCAGAACCCTGGATTGTTTGCTCTTCACGAGAACCAAAAAGAGTATCTCCCTCATGTCGCCCAATATATCGTAGTATGCATGGCCAATCATTTCGGACTGCGACTCGGTTTTAACAGAAGTCAAACTGATAAACTTATGAAAAAACTTGAGGATGCACTTTATTCCCCCGAAGCTATAAAAACAATTCTGAAATATGATGAACAAAATGAATGCCTTACAGTATATGGATTTCCAACCAAAGACGTATTGAGAATACTCGGGGAATATAAATACTCGAGAAGAATAGCGAAGAAGGAAACTAAGAAAAAGGGAAAGGCGGATTCTTTAGAAATTTGGGAACCGGTAGCTGATGGTGTATTGTCCGTAGAACAACTGTATAAGGAACATACAACTGTTGTTAGAGGAAAAGTCTTCTATTCTGGAGTGCTTTTGAAACCGATGAACGTTGATCATCTGCATTCTTATTATGAGAATGACAAGATCCGGTCGGTTTGCTTCACTTTTGAAAAAACCACTTACGGAACGGTATGTGCATTTGACAATAATCTAACCGAACATCCGCTTCTTGGAGCTAACAGCAGAAAGAAGATGATTTCATTTTTTATGGAGGATGATCATAAAAAGAGTGAATTGATCGGTAAGTTGAAGAGCTGTGAGACCATGGGCATTAATCTTGAAAAGAAGATGCTGGAAGTGGTAAGTGATTATCTTCGTAAAAGCAACAACGTGAACCAGATATGTGTTTCGGGTAATATTGTCACTTTGGACGGCTATGTTATTCTCGGAAGAAGAAGTGCCGGTTCTATCGATAACAAGTCAATTTACCCTGGTGTAAACGGGAATGCCGAAGTAGCTGATGGTGATGTTTCTTTTTACAATGAATCGGTATATGAAGATTACCCGACTATCAGAACAGACGGACACAGAATCGACTTCTTCGGAGAGATTGGAAGAGAGACATACGGTGAATTGCACCAGAATTTGTCCGAACAGGAATGGATTGCATACGGTGTTACACTGAGTGGGAATACACCTCTTTCGCCTGAAAAGGATCCTGACGGAAGAGATGCATATAATCAATCATTCCGTCGAATGCACTTCAATATTATTCTGGAACATCCTTGCGACAAGACCTTTAATGCAATTGAAAAAGAGAGCGTGCTGGCAGCCGAGGCGTTTGAAACGAAGTCTTATCTCGGAGTGAAAGTGCTTTGCGAGAAGAATCATTGGACACTTGTAAAAAACTCGATTGTGCGTGGGTTGCGCAGTTTGATTACACATAAGGAAGTGTTGGATTCCGTAATAGCAATAGCGCTCTTCCTTCTGGCATATACTCCGTATGCAGAAGCGGATTCGCTCTCTTTACCACCGTCCAATTGGATCGACTTTTGCAAATTGCTATCACTAGTCCTTGCGGGGGGACTAGTAGTATATGAGTTGATCAAAGTCGGTATAGCTATTTTCCGTTTTTTCAAAACAAAGAAATACCGAAAGACTATCCGTGTATACAAGAAGATGAGGATGGAAGATATTCATTCGAAGATACAGGATGCACTATCAATACGAGATAACGGCAAAAAGACACGCCCGATTTTTCATCCGGCTTCGTATCTGTCACTTTGTATGTATATCGCCAATAAAGCCTCTGATACGTTCTACCCGACGGATCGGAGATAAAATGACGAGTTGAAGGAGTTCTTGGATATGAGTCAGATCAATGTGGAATATAATGTTGGGGGGATTAAGGGACTTTGTGTGATTGAGCCGACGGTGCATCCTGATGAACGGGGATTCTTCATGGAGACGTTCAATGCAGACGATATGAAAGCTGCTTATTTGGATTTTGCTTTTGTACAAGATAATCAATCGCACTCGAAGAAAGGAGTTCTCAGAGGCCTTCACTATCAAAAACAATATCAACAGACAAAACTCATCCGAGTCATCCATGGGAGTATATATAACGTGGCCGTGGATCTTCGAAAGGGTTCTCCAACTTTCGGAAAACACTATGGGTTGATTCTCAGCGAGGAAAATAGGCTTCAGTTTCTGGTTCCTCGTGGATTTGCTAATGGTCATTTGGTGCTTTCGGAGTGGGCAGACGTCATATATAAGTGCGACGATTTCTTTCATCCCGGAGATTCCGCGGGAGTAGCATGGAATGATCCGAAGATCGGAATCAAATGGCCTGACGTTGTGGGGGAGTATCCTGGAAGTGCTGATCCATCTGGATATACTCTTTCCGATGGAACTCCGCTGCTTCTGAGCGAGAAGGATAGGACTTGGCGTGAACTTGGGGAGAGATGGTGAATAGAAAAACAGCAATAAAAATCATTGATGTCCACTTATTAGGATAGCAATTTGCTTTTTCGCAATATGGCGATGAATCGAACATGAAAGCGGTGGCGGAATATAAAAAGAATGTGGCTTTGTGTGTTTGGGCATAGACATTAACGAATGTCTCTTTCATCTGGAAAGGTCGTATTAATTTAGAACTAATACAACCTGTTTCTGCTTCATATCTTCCATAGCTTGTGATATAGTTAACTCAAGGTTTCTTTCAGTGTATGTATCTCCTTAAATGCTAATATTTTGGCATGCTCAAGTGTAGAAAGCATACATCGCTTTTGCCTTTATGCTGTTTGTTTAGAAAGGATTTGGCAAGTATTGATGGCAACAAGGTGTGTAGAAGTTCTATATATGAGAGGTGCATATGCGATTATAGTCTTATAACGATAGTATTACCTTGATTTGAGTAAGGGAGGAGTCAAGAATTTTATGTTTAGAGATGGATCACAATGGAGAAAATGGGATTTGCACATACATTCCACTGCTTCTGATGGTGCTCTTTCGCCAAAAGAAATAGTAGATATTGCTTCGGAGAAAGGTTTGAGTGTAATTGCATTAACTGATCACCATACTGTACGAAATCTTGATGAAACAAAAAAGTTGGGAAGAGAAAAAGGAATTACAGTTATAAGTGGAATCGAGTTTCGAACGGAGTATGGAGCTCAATCAGTCCATATCATAGGGCTTTTGCCAGATGAATATGATGGCTGTGAATTAACGCAAAATGCCATTGAAGATCTGATTTTGGATAAACTAAATCTTTCTCGAACGCGCATAGAGAATGAAGGAAGAAAAAGCGACTCATCTCTAAATGGCGATAGTGCATTTAAGGCAGGCATGCATTTGGTGCAGGTAAGTCTGAAAGAAACTGCAGATTTAATTCACCAATATGGTGGATTGGTTAGTGTACATGCAGGAAACAAGAGCAATTCAATTGAGGGAATGCGTCATGCAGGTAATGGAGCGCGAAATGTAAAAGAACTCGAAGATTCACTAGGAACAGTAAAAACGGAGTTGCTAAGAGATTATATCGATATCTGTGAACTTGGTTCATATAATAGTAGAGATGCTGAGTTTTATACAAGCAATATGAAGCCGGTTATTGTTGCATCTGATGCTCATGATAGAACAAGGCTTGGTTCATTCTATTCATGGATAAAAGCAGACCCGACATTTGAGGGGCTAAGGCAGATAATCTATGAGCCAGAGCAAAGAGTTTGCTTGAAGGAACTCAAACCAGATATGAAACAAGGATACTATGTAATAGAATCTGTCAGCATAAATCATCCGGATTTTGGCGAGCAGGAAATTCTATTGAATCAGAATTTGAATGCTATTATCGGTGGACGTTCTTCTGGAAAATCTCTTCTTTTGGGTGCCATAGCTAGGCTTGCTAATTATGCTGGAATTATAAAGGAAAAAGAAGGATATGATGACTATGTAAAAACTATAGTCGACTCAATGAAATTGACGTGGAGAGACCATAATGAAAGTGATACGCGCAAAGTTGAATTCTTCCCGCAATCGTATATAAATAAACTAGCAACAGATTCCGCAGGAACAATTGAAATTGTGGAACGTATCTTAAGAGAGGATGACGAGCGAAGGGCCGCATTAGAAGAATTCACATTAACGATCAGCAAGAGAAAAACTGATATTGCGCTGAAAATTGAGAATTCGAAACGTCTAAAAAGCCAACTTCAAAATGTTATCGATGAGTTGTTGTTCAAGGGAGATATCGAAGGGGTGATTGCAGAAAAGAAATCACTGGCTGTTCAAATATCGAAACTCAAAGAATCTCTTCCTAATGCGTTAACTGAAGATCAAGAAAAGGATTATGCAGCATTAGCAGAAGAGCGTCAAATGCTAATAGAGAACAACAATGGTTTGGAAGATGCAAAAAAGCAATTAAGTCAATTAAGAGAAGAAACACTGATTAAGGATATACGAGCACGTTTTGTAACCCTGCCCGAATCGATCAAAGACGTTTTTGATCAGAAGTTTGATTTGATGGCAATTGCTCTAAAAAAAGAATGGACGGAGTTTGTCGATGCTGAATTAAGTAAGTGTGACATCCGTATTTTGGAGAATCGGAATAGAATTAGTGATATTGAGAAGAGTAACTGCTATACAATTGGAGAATCATTTTTCAAACAAAATGATGCATTGATAAAACTAAATGAAACACTCGAATTGGAGATGGGGAAAGAAAAACGAATTATAGAACTTCAAGAATCAAAACGAGCACTTCAAAAAGCGCTGGATGATGAGAAAACAGCAATAATCAGCGCTATGACTGCACTAAAGAGCGATACGGATGGTATTTGTAAAAGAATGTTTTTGGAGAAAGACGGCATTGTTATCGCGCCTACAGTTGTTTTTGATTCGCAGAATTATATGCGTTTTATTGATGAAAACCTGAATAAACGACTCGCTACTGTAAAACCGTTTTTGGAAGTAAAGTTCGATACGGTAGAACAGTTGGGAGCGATACTATCTGACATGATAGAAAGAATTGATACAGATGTGATTCTTGTTAAAAATGGTTTGACCAAAGATATGGCAATTGAGTCGTTGTATAATACTTCTTTGTTCAGACTCGAATATAGTATTAATTTTCAAGGGGATGGATTGGATCTGATGTCGGAAGGCAAAAAAGCCTTTGTAATATTAAAAATGCTTTTGGATTTCAGTGATAGCCATTGCCCAATTTTGATCGATCAGCCTGAGGATGATCTTGATAACAGATCTATCTATTCTGATTTGGTCGCATATCTAAAACAGAAAAAAGTAGAAAGACAGATTATTCTTGTTACGCATAATCCGAATATTGTTCTTGGGGCTGATGCGGAAGAAGTAATAGTTGCAAATCAGCATGGCGTCCATAATGAAAACCGGAATGGAGTAAAATTCGAATACTGTTCAGGTTCTATTGAGAACTCTTTTTCTGATGGTGGAGAATATGTGCTGAATAGACAGGGAATCCGTGAACACATTTGTGAAATACTTGAAGGTGGCGACGTTGCTTTTTTGAAACGCGAACATAAGTACAATTTGAAACAAGTAAATGAAGCGTAGAGAATTCTTTGGATGTACAGTCATTTTCGGCTGCGATGAACCTTGTGTTATAGAGTATAATAAGAATTGGTTGTGATTAGGAAACAGTATCTTTTGGTAGAGATGGTACCCTCTCAACTAAATAGATACAGGTGAACTGATGCGGAGGTTAACTATGGGGAATCAGAAAAAAAGAGAATGGTATGAGATTTTGATGAAAAGAATGGAAAACGCTATTCAGAATGACTGCTATTTTGAGGTGTTATTTGTTTCGTACATGATCATTGATGATCGCATAAAGACTCTGTGTGAGTTATATGGAATCAGTTTAACAACAACTAAGCACGGAAGAACAAACTCCAAAATGCTTGGACAGTTACTTAGTGAATTAAAGAATGAAGCAAGCAAATATTCTGGAACATATGCCCTTTTCACAAATCCGATTACAAAAGCAGATGATTCAGCAATGCTTGGAATTCATGACAAGGGATTTTTGCACAAAGCATTTATGGATTACTTGAGAGTACCACGAAAACTCTTTTGCCATAAAATGCAGGATGGAACTCCGATAAGTATCTATTTGCCAAATGATGGATTGCTTGAAAGCATAAAAAAATGGAAAGAGGAAAGAAACCATTGGATGCACCAAGCAGGAGATGATAATTTGACCAGAGATGAACTGGACGATACAATGATACCTCTGAGCTTGGATAGTGCAATCTTAGCACGAGAACTCTGTGATTTCGTTTCATCTTATAGAAAGCTTCTTCCGTAAGTTATCGATTACTACTACTTGTCACATTGCCATGTTCCGGTGGAAGCGTGCAATACGATTCAGTAGTTCAGTTGTTGGGAAATGATAAGTATGGAACCCATTCTATAAGAGCATCTATAGTTGAGAATGCTGCAATGGAAGAAAATACATTTTCCCCAAACTGTTTAAGTAATAATACGAGTGTTGGACACACAGGAAGACATAGCAAGTGTTTACATCGCTCACGTTGCGCCACATGAGTTGGCGTGAAATGTGCTGTTAGCTACGAGCAAGTAGGTAAACGGTAAACCATAAGTACCTCGAAAGGCGGAACCTGAAGTGAGAAAATGAAGTAGGTTGTGAAAAGTGTGAAAACTTTACAAACCAAACCAAGTTTTCAAAGCAGGAGGCCAGAGGATGCAAGTACACGAAGAGACGGAACGAATCCGCATGCAAGAGTGGCGGAGGATAATCGAAGACCGCGCGGTGAGCGGATTGACGATAAGAGCGTACTGTGAAGAACATAACCTCAGCAAGAATGCATATTATTACTGGCTGAGAAAGCTACGGGAAAGAGTACTGAAAGAACAGAGATTCGCAGAGATATCGATACCGGAAGAAAGAGAGGTCATGGTGAAAGAAACGTTCACGCCGGTACGAATCAACATTGGGAAATGCAACATGGTCATCGAGGACAAAGAAACACTACGGACGGTGGTCGAGGTGCTACTCCATGCTCAATGATGCGACAGGGTTCAAGCACATATACATAGCAACAGGGTATACAGATCTGAGGAAAGGGATCGACGGATTATCGATACTGATTCATAGCCAGTTTGATCTGAACCCATTTGATGAAGGAAGCATCTTTCTGTTTTGTGGGAAGAGATGCGATCGCATGAAGGCGCTAGTGTACGAAGGGGACGGATTTCTTCTTATGTACAAGCGCCTGGTCTGTGGCAAGTACAAATGGCCAAGGAACGGCGAAGAAGCCAAGCAGATAACCGAGTAGCAATACAGATGGCTGATAAGGTAATAACAGAATATATGATTAAAGGAGTTGAGTTAATGTCGGATATATACACCCCACCGTTTACAATGACAGACGAGATTACGAATCTCGTTATTGAGATTGCAGAGCTTACTGGAGCTATGACTGTTTCTGAGCAGCTCTCTAAGAATCCGAAGTTGCGTCGAGAAAATCGAGTTAAATCTATTCATTCCTCGCTGGCTATTGAACAGAATTCGTTATCGATAGATCAAGTAAGTGATGTTATAGATGGCAAGAGAGTTCTAGGTCCGCCTCAAGATATTCGTGAGGTAAAGAATGCATACGAAGCATATGAGCTTATGACAAAGTTGGATCCGTATTCTGTTAAGGATCTTCTCAAGGCACATAAGATTATGATGGCTGGATTGGTAAAAGAAGCCGGAATGTTCAGAAGTAAAGGTGTTGGAGTTTATGCTGGAGATCAGTTGATCCATGCCGGCACACCTGCTAATTATGTTCCTGACTTGATAGGCCAACTGTTTGACTGGCTGAAAAAGTCGAAGCTACATCCGCTTGTTAAGAGCTGTATTTTTCACTACGAGTTCGAATTCATCCATCCATTTGCTGATGGTAATGGAAGAACTGGAAGATTATGGCATACATTGATTTTGGCTAAGTGGCAGGAGTTTTTCCTTTGGATCCCGATAGAGTCGATCATAGATGAGAGGCAGGATGGTTATTACAAAGCTTTGAACGCATCCAATACTGCCGGAGAGTCAACCATATTTGTTGAGTTTATGCTTGAGTTGATCCGCGATCTCTTGAAAGAACTTGCCGGTGGTAAAGGTTTCGCAACGGAGAAGACTTCAGAAGAGAAGGTGTTGGATCTTATCGGAGAAGGTGAAAAGCTATCAGCTGCAAAGATGGCCGAGCGGTTGGGATTATCTCAGCGTCAGGTACAGAGAATACTAAAGCAACTTAAAGATGGTGGAGTTATTGAATATGTAGGCGCAAACCGCAATGGGTACTATAAGATTATTACATGAGATATCATGTCGCAATAAATGTCGCAGTAAATGTCGTAATAAACGAGATCGAAAAATGAGAGAGTAGTATGTCCAGACTAATTGTATTTCTAGCAGATGGTTTTGAAGAGTGTGAGGCTCTTTTGGTGGTAGATATCCTGCGTAGGGCAGGGGTAGAGACTGTTATGGCTTCCATCATGGGCCGACTGGAAGTTCTTTCTTCGAGGAAAATCGAAGTGAAGGCGGATGTGTTGGCGGAAGATGTGGATTATGGATTTATGGATATGCTTTTCCTGCCGGGCGGAAGAAAAGGATCCGAGAATCTTCTTAATAGTGAACTGGTGAAGAAGCGGTGCGTGGAGTTTGCTAAGACCAAGAAACTCGCAGCAATCTGCGCAGCTCCTTCTGTGCTTGCACGTTTCGGACTCCTGGAAGGAAAGAAAGCCACCTGCCACCCCGACTTCGAAGACAAGATGACAGGTGCATTGGTGACCGGAACAAACGTAGCGGTAGACGGTAACATCTATACCGGACAAGGTCTGGGAGCAACGTTTGATCTGGCATTTGTTCTTGCGGAGGATCTTGCCGGGAAAGAGATTGTTGAGAAGATCAAGAAAGCGATCTGCTACATGAAATGAAAGTGCTTTTCGTGAAGGCTTGGTGATAAATGGTCTGGTCAAACCACCTTGTCTGATCATCGGTGAGACAGTCCGCTGTGTCTTTAACTGTGAGAACATGCGCTTGTTCTTCGATATGGTAGACTGCCGATACAACAATGATGGCCCTCAATCGATGGTCTTCATTCAGCAATATGAAGGCAAACAATCACTTGTTAATCATGCCTATTCATATAGACTGAAAAATGAAAGAGAAGTACAATTATCTAAAGGACTCTTTCAAAACTTATGGATTAGAGTTGAGTCCCAAAACATTGTAATATTTTAAGGCATATGCGAGGATACCGATGAAACTTATCTTTTCATCATTAAAAAACGGTGAGATTTTTGAGCCTGAGTTCCAGAATCTAACTCCTGATTTGGGGACTATTGAATTCAAACATAGAAGTGCTCCAGGAGGCATTGCAGTCATATATGCTCCTAATGGAACGGGAAAAAGCAGTTTTAGTAAATTGCTCGAAACAGAGAATGCAACTGATGATAGATTTTTCGAGGCAAGAGATGATGCTGGCCTAGTTATAGGTCCTGAAAACAAAGCGTTTCATGTAATTCATGACCAAGTTGATCGTAATGTAATTCCTGGTACGGAAAAGGATTATCTTGTAGGGAATCAGATACGAAGAGAGTATGAATTGCGAGATAGGATTAATTCTGCGTTTGACAAAGCATTTGATTCTTTGGTAGGAAACTATAAGCGTGAGTATAAGCTAACAAAGGTTGGAGATTATCTTCTAACACAGATGGAAACTCTGGATAATCAACAGCATGCTGCTGCATTTCCCTTTCTTCGAAGCATTATAAATGCAAAACTACATGGAAAAGACATCGATAGAGATAAGTTTATCTCATACATCCGCAATAAAGATAACGCGCCAGTATTAGCAGAGTTGGATGTTGAAAAGAGGATGTGGATTATTGATAATTGTGCGGGAAGAACGAATCTCGTTCAGAGTATCATTGATATTAATCCAACCTTGATTATTGCGGATAAGGATACTGTTCTAATCGAAAGACATGATGATGCCATCAATATTTTAAAAAAATATGGTTTTTTGGATACATGTGTGGTTTGTGATAATCCTGAATTCCATAGTAGTGAATTGTTAGAAAGGAAGCAATCTGACCGAAAAAACATCTATGAGAAACTAGATGAAAAGACAAGAAAAATACTTGATACAGTAGTAATGGATGAAGGGCTAGTATCGTCGGATCCTTTCGGGATAAAACGAGCGGTAACAGATCTCATTTCCAGCGGACATGCAAGTGGTTTTCTTCAGCTGCAAAATGATTTGAAACTGTATGTCTCCGCTATAGAAGATGAAGTGACTGATATGATGATTCGGTGTTTTGACGGAACTTCGCTTTTTCAAGATTATGATGAGTTCTCAGATTTAGTATCTAGAAATCCCGAATTGGATTCGGAAGAACTGTTGTTTATTGAAGAAATCATTAATGAGAATATAGGGAAAGATATCACCATTGAAAGAGGCGATGATGGAAACTACAAGTTAAGATTGGGCGGAAAAGATCTTTTAAATGCTGAGCGAGAAACGATGGAATTGAGTTCTGGTGAACAAAACTTCATATCGTTAGCATTTGAACTCTTGTTTGCAAGACATTCAAATAAAGAATACATAATTCTTGATGATCCCATATCCAGTTTTGATTCTGTGTACAAGAATAAAATAGCTTTCTGCATTATTAAGTTTTTGGAAGGTAAAAAGCAGATAGTCCTGACACACAATACTGATTTAATCAGGCTTTTGGAGGTCCAGCTGAATAATAGTTTTAATCTATATATTCTCAATAACGTAGAAAATGGACGAAATGGGTTTATACCAATAAACCCTCAGGAGAAAGCTTTACTTATTAATTTGCATGAGCTTATTAAACTATTTCAAAACAAGTGTAATACTGAACGTGGGGATTCTTTACTTGTCCCTTCGATTAAAGATCGAAAACAGTTTCTTATGTCTATGATTCCGTTTATGCGTGGTTATGTGCATATAAGTCTGGATTTGGATGATGATTATGGTTCTCTCTCTGATATCATGCATGGATATAGTTCTGGAAGTGTGAATGTCTCTGCGATTTACAAGAAATTGTTTGGCTATGATTTTGATAGCGAGGAAATAGTTTCGGTAGATGATGTATTAAACATTGATTGCCAAGCGATAGAGGTTTTAGATGAAGAAAAGTTCCCGTTGTTGGCCGATGCACTTAAACAAACACTAATATATTATCATCTTCGAATGAAAGTCGAGAAGGAACTCGTCGAGTTATTTTCAATTCCGACGAGAGAGATGGATACTCTTAACAAAATAATCCAGAAGGCTTTTCCGAGAAATCGTGATACTGATGAACAGAACAGAAATTTACGAGTGTTCTTTACAAGCAGAAAAACATTGCTAAATGAATTTAACCATTTTGAAGGGAATATGAATATTTTTCAGCCGGCAATTGATATTACACAAGCGGCACTTCAGAAGGAGATTGCTGATATAGAAAACAAACTTTTAGAAACAAGGATATATGCAACGAGCTTAGCACAAATATAATAATCTTAGAGGTCTATTATAATGACAAATAGAAAACCTATTTTATCAGTTCAGGAGCAGATCTTACACTTGAAAATCAAGGGTGTAAGATTCGATATTATATGTGAAAAAGAAGCAGAGGAGTATTTGTCCTGCAATAACAATTATTTCAAACTAACTGCATACCGAAAGAATTATCCCAAACACCCTGATGGTGAGAATAAGGATAGATATATTGATTTAGACTTCGCATATCTTGTTGATCTAGCTATTATCGATATGAAATTGCGTTATACAATAGTTCATATGGCTTTGGATATTGAACATCATGTAAAACTGATATGTAATGACCTATGTCAATACCAATATTAAGTTGTATCTGAAAACATCTTAGAAGAGCTATGGAGTATCAGTTCTCGGCCTTGGCC
>OCTX011962899.1_pt1 | contig 29422 bp, 24 predicted proteins | sample 1539691 | NCBI WGS metagenome assembly OCTX01 (sample SAMN02144231, study PRJEB22623) | gut metagenome | biome: sheep rumen | host: Ovis aries | place: New Zealand
CATACCTATCGGCATGGCTGCATAGCTGGCTACTATCATCTGATGCCTACGGCATCTTCCATGCAAGCTTTGATTATCTAACTATGTTTTATCCCCTACGAAAAATTGATTGAGCCGTAAAAAACATAGCTTGCTCGTTATATATAATGAAAGAATATATGTTTTTCAGAAAACATATCCAACATTCAGCATGATGGTCGTATGAGTGTCTTTTAAATGATAGAAATGATATTTTTTTCTATGAGGGAATTGGGAAAAGAAACTTTTTTCTATATCACAACGAAACATGAAATGATGATATTCCACCCCCATTGTAAGCATACGCCATCCAGCATCCCATCTATTAGCTCCTATCGAATGGTCAAATACGGAAATGGGCTCTCTTACGTGGATTCCATCAAACCATGCTATATCATTGGTGGCAGATGCTTTACCATTTAGACAATATGCACCATATAAACCTGTTCCGACTGGAATGCACCAGGACTTTTTTGTTCCCAATTGCCAACGATAAATCAAATCGAGTTGTGTTTCGAGGTACAAGAAACTGAAAGACACATTGCCATTGGCTTGATAAACATCAAAAGAATGTCCTTTTGAAACACAAGCAAGAGCAGGACTAAAAACCCAAGAATGTGACTTGTTGACTGGCATTTGAATGCCCGCTCCTATATTCACGCCTACATATCCATTATCTGTGTTATTTGAATCAAAGAAACTGATTGTCAATCCTCCTTTGACAAAAGGTTGAACATTCTGTCCTGCTACATGATTAGCCAACAAAGTACAAGCAAACAACATGAATATGAAACGTATTTTCATAACTTATCCTTATTGCTGCATTGGCGTAAAACCTATCCATCGTGCATTTAACTCATATGGGAGCATTCGTTCATACGCACTCTCATAATAATTATTTCCACGACGTTCTATGAAAGAAATGTGCAGGGAATCAGCATGAACCAATTGCATATACTTAACCATATTATTTACAATCAAATTATTTGAGGCATCGTATGTGTAACTTTCTGATTGCCTTTCATTACTATTCCGTTTATACATAAAAACCGTGATGGAATCAGTTCCAAAAAACAAGTCATTCGGTACGAAATCTGATTCAGAAGAAACCACAACTCTTTTACCAATTCCATCTGCCCCTATCAACCACGATTCTTTCCATTTCCATCCATGCTGAACTACTATCTCTTTAAAATAATCACTTGAAATAGTTGTCAGATAAGGAACTTGAGGAACGTTGTCCTTAGACATGGTGTAATTCATTAAATCATCATCATATCCATCACATGTCATGGCTTGAGTCATCATGCATAACATAAGTACTCCTAATAGACGATATAACGTTTTTGAAGACAATTGCTTTTTCATAAATCTGCCAATATACACACTAATTATTTGATAATTCATGTATATCTGTTTTTTCAATAAGATAGACAAGAAACAGAGTGGGCTTTTCCGTCCACTCTGTTTCTTATATAGGTTTGAAAGAGGTTTCTATCTCTTCACGAGCTTATAAGGAATGTTTGTTGTATCTGTCTTGAACTTAGCCTTAGCAGCCGAACGTTTTGAACTGCCGCGACGCGTGAAATTGAATTCGATTTCCTCTACGTCTTTTTGCGCTACCATGAATCCGTTGAACGAATTGTTGTCAAGATAGAAGCCCTTGGCATTACTCTCCACATCAAGTTTGAAAGTCTTTCCCGTAGCATCATAACGAACAAAGATGTTGCCAGACTTATCAATGTACCAAGTGAAAGACAATGTTTGCGTATCACTACCAGCAGTATCAATCTCCGTTCCTACACCTTCGGTATACGAATTGTTCTTATTCAGTTGGAATATCATTTCGGCATTGAAACGTGCTTGTGCCTTTGCACCAAACTCATCGGGATAAGTATAAATCATCTCACCGACCCAAGTGCCTACCAAGCAAGCGCCTTCTGCTTCAATAGTAGAGTTGTTGTTCTGGTTTTGATTATGATTCTGATTATTGTAGTTATACCTACCATATCCATAGCGCCAACTCCAATCATCATAATAATGATCTTCATAGCAACTGGTGAACATAAACGGGGCAAAGGCTACAAAAGCCATAAGTGCCAAATAAGTAATCTTTTTCATTTTAGTTCATTTTGATTAGGTTCAACATTATTGTTATCTATTACCACAACTGAGTCTTGCTTGTTGCTTCGGTCATCGTGGAGATATATCTTTTTCAAGGAGAACCTCGCAACATCTTCTTTTGTGCGTGTCTCGTAGATTGTTCCTTGGAAGATCTCTCCCACTCTTGCATATTTTGGGAAAAAATCGCAATCCATCACGAAATGAGTACCATCGTCGTAATCCAAGTATATGTAGCGATTGCTTACATTCCAGCGAAACCTTGCTCTCGACACATGACCACTCCATTTACAATCTTCCTCGTATCCATAGCCAGATGATGAAAAAATGCCATTCTGAACGAATTCCATCGTTACGTTATAAGTCTCCCTGCTTGCAATATATCCATTCCAAACACCGTCCAGATAATATGCCATTTCCTGATCTTTGCTGCAACCCGACAATACGAAGATTGCCATGATTGCCACTATCCATTTAGCATAAAATTTTCCCTTCATAATTCACGTTATTTTTAATTTTATTTTCTCTGATGCAAAGTTAAGACATTTTTTGTTTCCTGCAAATGGATTTCACATATTATTATTTAGGTTTTTTCCTATTTTAAGAGCGGAAATCCCTAATAAACATTAATAATATTACTTGAATGATGAATATTTAATTAATTTCGCTATCTTTGCGATAGATTTTTATCAATTTTTTTAAATAATGAAAACGGTATACGAATTCTCTGTCAAGGACAGAAAAGGTAAACAAGTATCGCTTAAGGAGTATGCTAACGAAGTGCTACTCATTGTCAACACAGCCACAAAATGTGGTTTCACTCCCCAGTACGATGAATTGGAAAAACTTTATGAAAAGTACCATTCACAAGGTTTTGAGATTTTAGATTTCCCCTGTAACCAATTCGGCCAGCAAGCACCAGGAACAGACGATTCTATCCATGAGTTTTGCAAGTTGAATTTCGGAACAGAATTCCCACGTTTCAAGAAAGTAAAGGTAAACGGTGATGATGCCGACCCATTGTTTAAGTTCTTGAAAGAGCAAAAGGGGTTTGCTGGTTGGGATATGAGTCATCCTATTGCTCCTATTCTCGAAGACATGCTTTCAAAGGCTGACCCAGATTACAAGCAGAAGCCAGACATCAAGTGGAACTTTACGAAGTTCTTGATTAACAAGAAAGGTCAAGTAGTAGCACGCTTCGAACCTACTACCAGCATTGATTCTATCGCTGCACAAATCGAGGAATTGCTGAAATAATGGAACAAAGAGAAAAGGTTCGTTGCCTCATTATTGGTAGTGGTCCTGCTGGTTACACGGCAGCTATCTATGCAGGTCGCGCCAATTTGAGTCCTGTATTATATTGTGGTTTGCAAATGGGTGGTCAACTCACGCAAACCACAATCGTGGAAAACTTCCCTGGTTATCCCGAAGGTGTTGACGGCAACCAAATGATGATGGACTTACAACAGCAAGCCAAGCGGTTCGGTGCAGACATCCGAGACGGCATTATCGTGAAGGTTGATTTCTCCAATAAGCCGTATGTCATCACTACGGATAGAGGCGTAGAAATAGAGGCAGATAGTGTTATCATTGCCACGGGAGCCAGCGCCAAGTATTTGGGATTGGATGACGAGAAGAAATACAATGGCCAAGGCGTTTCAGCATGTGCCACCTGTGATGGCTTCTTCTATCGCAAGAAGACCGTAGCCGTAGTTGGCGGTGGTGATACGGCATGTGAAGAAGCCTTGTATCTGGCTCAATTGTGTAAGAAGGTTTACATGATTGTTCGCAAGCCTTATCTCCGCGCAAGCGACGTGATGAAACGTAGGGTGGACGAAAACGAAAAGATTGAAATTCTTTTCGAACATAATACCGTTGGACTATACGGAGAGAATGGTGTGGAAGGTGCTCATGTAGTATATAGAAAAGGTGAGTCTGATGAGAAACGCTACGACCTTCCCATCGACGGATTCTTCCTTGCTATCGGCCATAAGCCGAATACTGACATTTTCAAGGAATGGCTCGACCTTGACGAAACAGGATATATCCGCACCATTAACGGTACACCTCGCACTAATATTCCAGGTGTATTTGCCGCTGGAGATTGCGCAGACCCACATTATCGCCAAGCGATAGTAGCTGCAGGAAGCGGATGTATGGCTGCATTAGAAGCTGAAAGATACTTGAATAATTAGCCTTTAAAGACCTTAAGGTCTCTAATGTCCTTAAGGTCTTTATTCTTTTTTGTGAAAGCTCAAGGCATATAATCCCATGAATGTGAGCAATCCATTCAGCATGAGCAATTCATAGCCAAACCGATACCCCCACCATTCTCCTGCCATATAATCTATGGCAAAGCATATCAACGGAGAAGCCAAGCAAATATATGGTACTAATGGATCATGTGTGGATTTTTTCGTTAACAAACCGTATGCAAACAATCCCAACAAAGGACCATAAGTATAACCACACATTACATATATAGCGTCTATCACACTCGTTGAGTTGACTAAACGGAACAACAAGATGAATGCAATAAACACCATTGCCATGATGATGTGCACTCGTTTACGAAGACGTTCATCTCCTTCGCGTTCACAGATATCTACACAAAAACTTGTAGTCAAGGCGGTCAAGGCTGAGTCGGCACTGGAGAATGCCGCGGCAATAATGCCCAACGTAAACAACACCAATACCGATTGTCCCAATAATCCAGTAGAAGCGAACATAGGCAATAATTCATCTCCAGCTGTAGGAATAGCCACTCCTCGTTGTTGAGCCAATAACACCAATAACACACCTAAAGATAAGAACAACAAATTGGCAGGAACGAAAGCCACGCTATATGCACACATGTCTTTTTGCGCATCGCGTAGAGAAGAGCAAGTGAGGTTTTTCTGCATCATATCTTGATCCAATCCCGTCATGACAATGACGATGAAAACGCCACTAAAGAACTGTTTCCAGAAATTCTGTTTCGACCACCAATCGTCCATCACAAATATCCTACTATGTTCGTCATTGGCGATAGCTTTTACCGTATCCATGAAACCTAAGTTGAGTTGTCCCATCACTTGATATATAATCAAGGCCAAAGCTGAGAACATACAGAGCGTTTGCAAACTATCTGTCCACACCAATGTCTTGATGCCACTTTTCCGAGTGTATAACCAAATGAGCGACACCATGACAGGTACTGTTATCCAAAAAGGTATACCCCATTCGTCAAGTACAAACCTTTGCAAGATGATACATACTACATAGAAACGAGCGGCGGCACCTGTCATCTTCGACAACAGAAAGAACGATGCTCCAGTATGGTAAGACTTCTTTCCCAATCTTTTTGACAAGTAGGAATAAATCGTAGTGAGATTCAACTTATAATATATAGGTAATAGGACGAAAGCCACCAACGCATAACCGAGAATAAATCCAAAGCAAGTTTGTAAATAGGTCATTTGCGTGTTCAAAACCATTCCTGGAACACTCACAAACGTTACTCCTGAGATGCTTGCGCCTATCATTCCCCATGCCACGACGTACCACGGACTTTTGCGTTCGCCTCTATAAAAAGCATCGTTGGAAGACCTCTTACTTGTTGAATGACTCACCAACATCAACAAGAGTATATATCCAAAAATTGTTAATAACATTATCATGATGGTGCAAAGTTACATAAAAATACAGAATTTGTCCACTTCTCATACAGTTTTGACCGAAAAAGCATCAAAAATTTTGCATATTATCATATTTATATATAATTTTGCATCAAAATGAAAACCATTTAGTGACATTTAGAGTTTAATTAATCCATCTTTTTTGAAAATAGTAAACCAAAATAATATCAACAATGAGTAAACAGAAAAAATTCATTCTCCAAGAGAACGAAATCCCTACGCAGTGGTATAACATTCTGGCAGATATGCCTAACAAGCCTTTACCACCCATTCATCCTGGTACACATCAACCATTAGGTTGGGAAGACTTGGCACATATCTTCCCTACAGAGTGCTGCAAACAAGAACTTGACACTGAGCATGCTTGGATAGACATTCCTGAAGAGGTTCTTGAGAAATACAAGTATTATCGTGCCACACCACTTGTTCGTGCTTACGCATTGGAAAAAGCAATCGGTACGCCCGCACACATTTATTTCAAAAACGAGAGTACCAATCCATTGGGTTCCCACAAAATAAACTCTGCCTTGGCACAATGCTATTATGCAAAGCAAGAAGGAACGACCAACGTTACCACCGAAACAGGTGCTGGCCAATGGGGAGCAGCATTGAGTTATGCCGCAAGTGTATTCGGACTTGAAGCTGCCGTTTACCAAGTAAAGATTTCCATGTTGCAAAAGCCATATCGTTCCAGTATCATGCGTACTTTTGGTGCTGCCGTTACAGGTTCTCCATCTATGTCCACACGTGCGGGAAAAGATATCATCACAAAAAATCCTAACCACATGGGTTCATTGGGCACAGCCATTTCAGAAGCTGTAGAACTGGCAACCACTACACCCAATTGTAAATACACTTTAGGTTCTGTGCTCAATCACGTGGCATTGCATCAATCCATCATCGGATTGGAAGCAGAGAAGCAAATGGCAATGGCTGGTGAATATCCCGACACCGTAATTGCTTGTTTTGGTGGCGGTAGTAACTTCGGTGGTATCGCCTTCCCATTCATGCGCCACAATATCCTCGATGGAAAGAAGACGGAATTCATTGCCGCAGAACCAGAAAGTTGTCCGAAACTGACACGTGGAAAGTTTGAATACGACTTCGGTGATGAAGCTGGATATACGCCATTGCTTCCTATGTTTACCATTGGCCATAATTTCAAACCTGCCAATATCCATGCTGGTGGTTTGCGCTATCATGGTGCTGGTATGATTGTGAGTCAATTAATCAAAGACAACATGATGCATGGAGTGGATATTCCACAATTAGAGACCTTCGAAGCTGGTATCTTGTTTGCAAGAACAGAAGGAATCATCCCTGCTCCTGAGAGTAGCCATGCTATTGCTGCAACTATTCGCGAAGCTAAGAAGTGTATAGAGACCGGAGAAGAAAAAGTAATTCTCTTCAACCTGAGTGGTCACGGATTGATTGATATGACTGCTTACGACCAATATATTAATGGTGACTTGGTGAACTATAGCGTTTCTGATGAAGAAATTGCGAAGAACTTGAAAGACGTTCCTCAAGTATAAGATAAAAAAGTCTTTAAATACTATATAAACTCCTTAAAGATTTTATAAATTTTCAATAAGCTTTCGAGCTTATAAGTTAAGGTCGAGTTCCAAGTGTGGGAATTCGACCTTTTCAATTGAGCATATATGAAACTTGCTTAAATGTTTGGCAAATTCAATAATAATACTTATATTTGCTGAATAATAAAAAAAGTATAAGTTATGCCACAGATTTGTTTCTTCTATGGAATCTATATTTGGATGAACTTTGCCGACCATCAACCTCCACATTTTCATGCATGGTATGGTGACTATAAAGTTATTGTAAACATCAAAGATGGAATTGTGAAAGGTGAAATGCCTGGACGAGCTTTGCGGATGATTTTGGAATGGCTTGAAGATCACCGCAAAGAACTAATGATTAATTGGGAAAAAGCCCAAAGAGGTGAACCTCTTGACAAAATTGAACCCTTAAAATAATAACCACTATGTTTATAGAAGTCACTAAAGCAGAGTATTTGGATGGCTACAGAATCATGTTGCTATTCAACAATGGTGAGAAACGAATAGTAGACTTGAGCCAATCGCTAAATGGTGAAGTGTTCGCACCATTGAAAGACATAGGATTTTTTAAGCGATTCTCAATCAAGTTCAATACTATCGAATGGGAAAATGGTGCTGACTTTGCACCTGAATATCTTTATGAGATAGGAACGGTTGCATAGACCGCATTATACTTCGTTCCATAAAACGCCCCTAAGTGTATTGTGTTTACTTAGGGGCGTTTTATTCCTATTTCTCAATCGTAAGATTCACATTCCCTTTTGTCACGTTTTCGCAATTGAAGAAATCGGAATTAACCTCTGCGGAAACTTGGATGTTCTTCAAGTGAATGTTCGTGATGGGTTTCTCGGGCAATCCGTTGAAATACATCGCACGACGAGCATGTCGGCAAACGATATTCTCGATGTTGATGTCACGGAATTCTGGAGTCGTCTCATCAACTGGCTTGGCCTCGATATTGTTTACCTTCTCTCCACTTTCAAGTACCTCTATCGCCGACTTTCCGCCATAGTATAGGTCGAAAGTGATAGCATCGCCTTGAATGTCAAACATGGATATATTGCGGATGAAGATATTTTCCACAACACCACCACGACCTCTACAACTCTTGAATCGCAAGCCAACATCGGTACCGAGGAATTGGCAATTCTGAACGAGAATGTTCTTCACGCCACCACTCATCTCCGAACCAACTACGAAACCACCATGTCCTTGGAAGACAGTACATCCATCTACCACCACATTCTCACATGGTTTTCCTCTCTTCCTTCCATCTGCATCCTTTCCACTCTTGATACAAATGCCATCATCGCCTGCATCAAATGTAGAATTAACAATCAGCGCATTCTTACATGATTCCAAATCGAGCGCATCACCGTTTTGCGCATAGTCGGGATTGCGTGCAAGCACATTATCTATAATGATATTCTCGCACATCAATGGGTGGATGTTCCAAGCAGGTGAGTTTTGGAAAATCACATCCTTCAACAACACATTCTTACAACCCACGAGGCTCACCATCACGGGACGTAAGAAACGACGAATCTCATTCCATTGCGCATCTGTTTCAAGTCCTTTAGGCACATTCATATCGGCAATGGAATCGCCTTTTGCATAACCCTCAGACGGGAACCACAAATCATTGCGCTTGAAAACGCCCTTCTGCATTCCCGTAAATTTCTTCCATTGGCTCTCAGTCACCTTCTGCTTCTTCAATGGTCTCCAATACAAACCATTACCATCAATCGCACCTTGACCTGTAATGGCAATATTGCTGACGTTCGTTGCAGAAAGAGGTGATTGACACCTACGTGTATCCAATCCCTCAAACGAGGTCTTCTTGATGGGATAAAGTGTTTCGTCGGCCGCGAAAAGGATGACAGCACCTTTCTCTAAATGCAATTCCGTATTGTTTCTCAGTTCTATCGGACCTGTATACCATACGCCTTGAGGCACAATCAACTTACCGCCGCCTCTCTTTTCCAGCGCATCAAAAGCTTTCTTGAATGCTTCCGTGCAAAGTTCTGAACCATCGCCTTTCGCTCCGAAATTAGTTAAAGTCACTTGGTAATTGGGAATAACGGGAGCCGTCATTCCCGTCATCTTAAATGGCAATCCCTTTAAATACTTGGCATAAGGATTCACCCTAACGGGATGTGCTTTTTGCGCACTAATGCCAAGACAACACATCGAAAAGACAGCCAATAATAAAAGTTTGAAATGTTTCATCTTTTTGCTTGTTAAGTAGGTTATAAAATATTTTCTGCAAATATACACAAAATAGCTGAAAACAAAGAGTAATTACTTACAAAAAATCATTATCTTTGTAACATCAAAACCATGATACCATGTTATGAGACCATTAAGACTATACATTATATATATTTTATTATCGTTTGCTCAACCAAATTGGGCACAATTCAAACTTCTTTCTCTCCCTAACCAAGAACAACTATCTTCTTCAAAGATTATGCATATCATCGAAGACGAGGAAGGTTTTTTGTGGTATGCAACTGAAGGAGGCGGTATTTGTAGGCAAGATGGTAGGCAAACAGACATTTTTCGTTCCAACGCCAAGCAACCTCATTTATTGGGAAGTAACAACATTGGATGTATAGAGGAAGTCAACGGGAATCTTATCATTGGTACATTCCACGGTGCATATATCCTTGACAAGAATGATTATTCCATCCGAAAGATAAAGGAAGTGGATAACAAGCGCATAGATGCCATTTGCAAGACACACGATGGGCATTATTGGCTGACATCCAACAAAAAGATTTACGAGTTCTCTGCCCAACATCAATTACTCAACTCTTTTCCTTCGCTTTGGAAAGGAGATTCTAAATACGTTTCAGACATCTTTGAAGATAGTCAACACCGATTATGGATAGCGCAATGGTCGGGCGGTTTGCTTCTTTTTAACCCAAAAACAAAGCAATTCGAAGAAACAAGTTGGTCGCTCGATGTTGCTCCGTCTTCCATTGTTGAAGATACCATCAATCATTGCCTGTGGATAGGAACCATCGGACAAGGTATCATCAAGTTCAATCATCATACGAACAACGTTTCTTCTCAACAAGCCATTCTTAACAAGGAAAACATTCAGTCGTTTGTTTGCATTGACTTACAATTCGATGCTCTACATCAAAGATTATGGACAACCTCCACCGAGGATTTATTGCTGTTCGACACCAGCAATGGAACATTATGCCAACAATCCATTACTGACATCCTGCCAACTGGTGTCAAGGTTTTGAATAGGTTGAGCTTTGACAAACGCGGAAACCTATTGGTTGCGGGAAATCATCCCAATGCTTTTGCCATCAGTTGTACTGATGAACCTTCACCGTCTTACCAAGTAGTTATAGACGGAGAAACCATTTGGCAATATCAAGAACGTAAGGGAATCATTGGACGAAATCGGTATTCGGATGACGAGCAAATCATCAATGGAAACGGTGCATCTCTACTTCCCATCATGGAAAAGAGGAAGGACAAACCTGGCATTTGGGCGACTGATGGAAAAAACTTGTTATATTGCACGATGGATTCCGTGCAGACATTCGCCGCCTTATCCCTTCGTGCAGAGACGATGGCTGACGATGGGAAAGGACATGTATGGTTAGGAACGGGTAAAGGTTTGCAACGTATCAACATACAAACCAAGGAGATAGAAACGGTAAACCCAAACGTAAAAGACATCTCAGCCATGACATTCATGCCTGATGGTAGTTTATGGTTGGCCAATATTTACGGTCAACTATTCAGATATGAAAGCAATCAACTGGTATTGGATGAATACGCCACCAATGAATATGGTGATGCCGTCAAAAGATTGACCGTGGATAGTATCGGGAGGTTAGTGATTGTCTATGACCGATACACGCGTCACTATGATGTCAACCGACATACGCTTACGCAAGAAAGTCTATCCAACGAAGACGGCTATTCAATATGTCTCAAGGAAACCCAACCTTTTTCTAAATGGACTTCTCCACAACGCAATATCGTCATAGAACGCTTACCTCAATGGATGAATAGTTGGTGGATGTGGTGCATCTATATCTTGGCTATTACTTGTCTCTCCGTGTTCATTTATCGTTATCAGAAGTTGCGCAAGCAACGCCGAATTTTCATGAATAGCGTGAAACAGGGATTGGAAGACAAACCGAAAGCACAAGAGCAATTACAAGAAACCATTACATCTGCTGCAGATAAAGAATGGCTTCAACAAGCTATAGCTACCGTAGAGAAAAACATCAGCAACGAAAATTACACGGTAGAACAACTAAGCCAAGACATGTGCATGAGCAGAATGACTTTCTATCGGAAAATACAAAGTTTAACAGGACAGAAGCCCACGGAATTCGTACGTATCATCCGTCTTACGCGAGCCGCCGCCCTGTTAAGGGAAGGAAAAATGAATGTGAAGGAAATCAGCTTCGCTACTGGATTCTCTTCCGTGAGTTACTTTAGTCGTTGCTTTCGCACGATGTTCGGCGTTCCGCCAACACAATACGGCAAGAAAACGACTGCCGACTCTCTTGAACCTAAGGAAACACCAAGTTGAGATGCTGGGATGGTTGTGCGGTAGTTACCTGATAAGTCGTACACATCATACAAGACGCATTCTGACTTATCGTCAGCCTTCCATTCATGGATAGAGATAGCATCCACACTTCCTTGCTCTGGGACATCTTGACCCTCTAAGGGGAATATACGCAAGGATTTGACAATTGGCAAGCCAGCGGTATAATTGGCAGTAAGCATGAGTTGTCGTTCGCCCGCTTCCGCCATCTCCACTTCCTTCGAGATGTAAGAATCCATTCCTTTATAAAAGAATAGTTTCCCCAATGAATCTTCGTCAGCCGTAAGGGTAACGCCCTTCAACTTATCTGCATCATATAAGAACAACAAAGCATATTTTCCCTTTTCGCGAAAATGCACGTTCCACTTCATCGTCCCTCCCTTTTGATCATGATTGATTATTTCTGTTGCTTCTCCCAAATCTTTTGACTCACCAAAAAAGAACGTAATGGTATCTGTCGTTTGTACGTTCTTCGCACCATCTATGGCTTTTGCCCATAGTGTATGTGCACCAAAACTGATAGCGGATGGTTGGAATTCGTAGGGTGTAGTATTCGTTGAGCCCACTTTTTTGTTGTCTATATAAAACTCAACGTTTACCGTTTTCCCTTGAACATGCTTGACGGATGCTTTCATGAGCAAATCTTCCATCGACAAGACACTATCTCCATTCTTCGGATACTCAATGTTTGCTTTCATAATCCATGACACTTCCCTGTATTTAATACCTAAGAAAGCGTCCATCGCAACCGTTGGCCGATTGTTGTTTCTATCCCATGCGCCCAAGTCATATCCTGATAAGGATTCTGGTTCCCAATAAAACACGCCAGGATCACCGTTCTTAATCATCGCATCCATCAATCCCACTAAATAATTATTGGCTTCTATGGGTTGGTCCCAATAATGTCCCGTTTCCACCACCATCACGGGTGTCTTGTATCTTTGTTTGAGGTCTTTGATATTGGCCATGACTTTCGTAATCATCGTTGGACCATCCAAGTGCGACCAACGAGGATAGGCTGACATACCGATGATGTCCCATACCACACCACGACTTTTCAGTTGGTCAAACATACTTCGATAAAGGGAATTATCATGTCCGTCGGGAAGGTGGATAATCGTCTTAATCTCAGTATCTATATCCTTAACGGCCTTGATTCCCGCTTTCAGCATCTTGGCAAAGTTATCCGTTCCTCCCTTATTGGTTTGAGCCGTCGGGTAAAACATCCCTCGCTTGGTTTCGTTTCCTATCTGTGCCCATCGCGGAGTGATTCCCTCGGCTTTCAAAGCCAAGATGATGTCTTGCGTATGGTTATATACGTCTTTTTCCAATTGTTCTACGCTATGGTCTTTCCATGCGGCTGGTCTCTCTTGCGTTCCTGGATCTGCCCATGTATCACTATAGTGGAAGCACAACATAATACCCATTCCCTTGGCATGGGCACGCTTCGCCATCTTCACCACATCGTTTTTGCCGCACCATCCACCGCCAGGATTCACCCATACGCGCAGACGTACATTATTTATCCCTTGTTCCTTGAGTATTTCGAGGATATCCTTGGCAACACCTGCCTTGTTTCTCCAAACGGTATTCCAACTTTCCATCTGTGAAACAAAACTAACGTCTGCACCAAAGGCAAAATCTTGCTCGTGCATCTTTCTGTCGAAAATCGTATCGGTCACCGTTAAGGCTCTTGCCTGATTGCTGAATCCCATCATCAATCCAACAATCATTCCCATTGTCAGCAGTAGTTTTCTTGTCATACCAATCCGTTTTTATGTGTTTATTTTTGACCCTGCAAAAGTACTCACATCATTTGAAAAACGAATTCAAACATGTATCATTCAATTGAAAACATGTAACAATAACAAAATAACATCACAACATCACAACATTACAACATTATAACAAAATAACATTATTACATTATTACAATATTACAATATTACAATATAACAACATTACGATATAACGATATAACAACATTACAATCATCCTCCCCCTACCCCCGTCAAGCTCAAAATCACCATTACCCCGCAAACTCATTAACCGCCCTAACAACGCTTCTCGCCTCTTCCAATGAAAGAACAGGACTAATCGGGAGGCTCAATTCCGTCTGGTGAATCTTCTCCGTAATCGGCAGGTGCAATCCATTCCATTCCGCATAACAATGTTGACGATGGGGAGGAATGGGATAATGGATTTGGGTTTGTATTCCCTTCTCCATGAGATATTGTTGCAACTGTTCCCGCTTGTCACAAAATACGGGGAAGATATGATAGACATTGTTTGCATCTGCCAATCGTTTCGGAAGGGTTATCAACGGATTGTCAATACCTTGATAATAGGCATCGGCTATCATTTGACGATGATGATTGTCTTCATCCAAATACTTCAATTTCACGCTCAATATGGCAGCTTGCATCTCGTCCAACCTACTATTCACTCCCGTCAAATCACATACATACTTGGTATGAGAACCATAATTCCCCAACGCCCGAACAACTTCCGCCAACTGAACATCATTGGTAGTAACAGCCCCAGCATCTCCTAACGCTCCCAAATTTTTCCCTGGATAAAAAGAATGACCAGCCGCATCACCCAAACCGCCAGTTTTCGATGTAGGAATTTGGAATTTGGAATTACGACGTATTTCGCCTATCGGCGAGTGAGAAGGATTCGATGTAGGATGTACGAAGGACGAATTAGGACGTATTTCGCCTATCGGCGAAGAAGAAGGTTTGATGGTTGAAGTACTTCTTACATCATCACTTACAACCTGCGAAGCACCACTTCGTAATTCATAATTCCTAATTCCTACTTCAAAATTACTTCCTACTTCACACTTGCTACTTCCAACCTGCGAAGCACCACTTCCAAATTCCAAATTCCTCCTTCCTACATCATAAATGCATCCTTGCCCCTGTGCATTATCTTCCACCAACTTCAAGTGATATTTCTTGCACAACTCTCCTATCCTCTCCGTATAGGCGCATCTGCCATAGAGATGAACGAGGAGGATGCTCTTGGTCTTGGGCGTAATGGCTTGTTCAATGAGTTCATCGTCAATCTCCAACGTATCCATACGAGGTTCCACGAGAACGGGCTTCAATCCGTTTCGCGTAATGGCAAGGATGGAGGCGATAAACGTATTGGCAGGCACAATCACCTCATCGCCCTCACTCATCACGCCCATCTCCATGTAGGCACGATAAATCAAGGTAAGCGCGTCAAGACCGTTTCCTACGCCCACACAATACTTCGTTCCGATATACCGAGCATATTCTTCCTCGAATCTGGAAACGAAATTCCCGCGAATATACCACCCAGAGTCTATCACCTGAGCAACAGCCTCCTTGATCTCATCGGCATGTAATTGCGTCACACGTTGTAAGTCCAAGAATTTAATCATCTCCTAACGATTATGCAAACACGATGTTTATCAATTGCAAAGATAGTGTTTTTTCACGATAAACACTCTGTTTACAACAAAAAACCACAACATATCATCATTCTTGATTTTATTTTTGTACTTTTGCAAACGATAATGAACATCCGACGATTATTCATCTTCATATCATTGGCGTTTTCTTGTTTAGCACAAGCACAACACATTTCTTTGGAAACGCTGAAACGCATCGGTCTGCCTGTTGTCGTGGTGGAGACCATCGATGCGGAAGAACCGACATGTGAATATCTCACCATCGAAGATGGATACCCTGGCAACACCATTCGCAATGCCACCAAAGTACCTGGCAGGGTTTACGTCATGGAGGGAAACGATACCATCTATGATAGTGGAAACTACGAGGAGGATATCAGCGGAATGACTATCAAACTCAGGGGGAACAGTAGTGCTGTCATTCCCGATAAGAAGCCTTTTAAAATCAAACTTCAAAAAAAGGCTGACATGTTAGGGGAGGATGAGAAATACAATGATAAGAATTGGTTGCTGCTGAAAGAGGAGTTTCCTTCATTGAACTTAATGGTGGGATTAAAGGTTAACGAACTCGTAGGACTGCAATGGACACCGAGATTCAAGTATGTCAATCTCTTGTTCAATGGCGATTATCGTGGCGTGTATATGCTTTGCGAATCCGTTGATCGCAACACCGATTGTCGCCTCAACGTCAGCAAGAGTGGATTTATCTTTGAGTTGGACCCTTATTGGTGGAACGAAGACGTGTATTTCCAAAGCAACGCACTCAGCTATAAATACACCTTCAAGTATCCCGATGCGGAAGATGTCACCGAAGAACAATTGCAATACCTCACGGATTTCATGACGGATGTAGATAATTCTCTCTATGGCGACAACTATGAGAAATACATCGACATACAATCTTTTGCGTCGTGGATGTTGGGACACGACATACTGGGAACTTACGATGCTTCTGGTTCAAATGTTTTCTTCACCAAATACGATACGTTACACTCCAAGCTCACGATGGCAAACATGTGGGATTTCGACACGATAGAAATGACTCCTGATACATTCTCCGTCGTCCATGATTTTGATGTTCATTTCATGGCTCTCTTCCAAAACAAGAACGAAGCTTTCGTCTTTGCCTATATCAATCGGTGGAAAGAACTGTCGGAAACGTTGTTTGACGACATGCTTCAATTTCTTGATGACTTCGGGAAATCACCAACGGCAAGGGCTTTGGAAATATCCAGGAGGTTAGACTATAGACGATGGGAAATGTATGGACCTACCGTGGCGGAAAACATTGCATCCAACAAGCAATGGTTTGCCGAACGCAAGACCTACTTAGATAGCGCCATCCACTATATGGAAACAACGACAGCCATCAAAACACCTGTCATCTTACCGAAAACAAACGGTAAGACATACAACCTACAAGGAATGCCTATCGCAAAAAGAACAGCCAAAGGAATAGTAATCAGAAACGGGAAAAAACATCTACAATGAATCACCGTTAATAATTATATACCATAAAATGTAATCAACAAAAAGAACATTCATTTGGAAATAACAAAAAACACTATAGATATTTGTAAACGAACTATTATTATTTACTTTTTAATAAATACATAGAAAAATGTTATTCAACTCCATCGCATTCCTGTTGTTTTTCCCAATAGTATGCGTTATATATTTCAGCATTCCAGCATCACAAACAAAAATAAGAAACTTGATGTTGCTTGTAGCAAGTTACTATTTTTACATGAACTGGAAGCCATCATACGCATTATTGCTATTAGCCAGCACCATCATAACCTACCTTGCTGCTCTTGGCATAGACCATTTTCAAGAAAAGCAATATAAAAAACTATGCCTTGTGAGCGGGATAATCATAAACCTCGCCATCTTGTTTTTGTTTAAGTATTTCAATTTCTTTGCATCAAACATCGAAACTTTTTTGCAAAATAGTTCTCTTGGCATTCATCTTCCAAAGTTAGATATTTTATTGCCCGTTGGAATATCTTTCTATACATTCCAAGCGTTGGGCTACTCCATTGACGTATATAGAGGTACTACGAAAGTAGAAAGAAGCTTTGCGACATACGCATTGTTTGTCTCTTTCTTCCCGCAATTGGTTGCAGGTCCTATTGAGCGTTCCAATAACATGCTCCCACAATTTAAGGAACATCACCATATTGATTATGAAATGATGATGTCTGGGATAAAAATCATGATATGGGGATATTTCCTGAAATTAGTACTGGCAGATAGATGTGGACTTTATGTTGACATCATATATAATAATATAGACAAACATAACGGAGGCTCGTATTTATTGGCATCTTTACTTTTTCCTTTCCAAATCTATGGTGACTTTGCGGGTTATTCACTTATAGCTATCGGAGTGGCTCGAATACTTGGATTCAGGTTGATGGAAAACTTCCATCGCCCATATTTTTCTACGTCAGTAGGTGAGTTTTGGCATAGATGGCATATTTCCCTTTCCACATGGTTTAAGGATTATGTGTACATTCCACTTGGGGGAAATCGCGTGGGACGGTTGCGCAACTATTTTAATCTGTTGGTAACATTCGTGGTGAGCGGAATTTGGCACGGTGCTAATTGGACATTTTTTTGTTGGGGTTTTCTGCATGGTATATTTTTGTGTATCGAAAAAGCACTTGGTATTAGCAAGCGCACTTATACTGGAGTACAGAGATTTTTTCATTGGGGTATAACATTTCTATTAGTTTGCTTTGCATGGATATTATTCCGCGCAAATAGTTTGCACGATGCCACGACAATTATTGGGGGGATTTTCTTTAATACAGGTATGCCTTACCTTGATCTTAATACTTTTACCGCTCTCATGTTTGTGTTCCCTATATTTATATTAAAAGAATGTAGAGAAGAATTTACGTGGAAAATTAACATTGAAAATTCCCGGTATTGGATTGTTCGTCATTTATATATTTCGATAATGATTGCGTTGATTTTGTTATTTGGAGTATTAGGCGGAGATCAGTTTATTTATTTCCAATTCTAAAAGAAGTGTAAAATGAAGAAAATAATAATAAGCCTTTTGTCAATATGTGTCTTTTGTATATGTATAGACAGAGTTGGTGGCTGGTTAATGAAGCAATGCCTTGTTCATACAAATGCCAAGACTGAAGTCAAAATAGAGTATTTGGTAAAAGAGTCTAATGAAGACATTGTATTGATGGGCACTTCGCGTTGCGCTTATCATTATATTCCATCTATCATCATTGACTCCCTTCACGCAAGTGTATATAACGGGGGAATCTCAGCATCAGACAATATCTTTTCCCACTATATTCTTTTCCATTTGCTACTATCGCATCACACGCCAAAGGTGATTTGTCTTGAGCTAATGGAAAACGATATGGTTAAGTCTGAACAACCATTCAACACCATATCTTTCTTTGCCCCATATTTTGGGTACGACGAACAGGCAGACTCTGTTTATATGGAGGCTGGCACATATTGGAAATATAAGTTTTCCCATTTGTATAGATTCAACTCAAAGTGTACGGAAGCAATAGGAGGATTATTTGTAAACCATAAATATGGTGAGGATCATGGATATTTTCGTTTATTGGAAAAACAAGGTAATCCAGACAAATTACAAGTAGACAAAAGACATACAGACATTGACAGCTTGAAACTGGAATATGTTCGTCGATTTGCAAATGAGTGTAAAAACAGGGGAATAAAACTCATATTCATGATTTCTCCCAAATACTCTGTTATCGGTCCTCATCACTATGATGCCTTGAAAGAAATCGCTAAGGAAAAACAGATTCCTTTTTTAGACTATCATTCTAAGGGACTTTTTCTTAACAACCCAGAATATTTTATGGACAATGAACACCTTTGGGAAGAGGGTGCAAAGATTTACACATCCATTTTTTCTCACGACTTGAAAGAAATACTATCGTCTATTCCTTAACAAAGTTTCTGATAGCACATACAAAAGTGTTGTAATCATCCATAAAAGAATTGAGCAAGAGCTTTCTGTTTCTTTCATATTCATCAGGTTTGAATTGTTGAATATAGTTGTTAAGATTCATGGATAGATTCTTAGTATCTTTTATGGCTATGCCTACTCCATATTTTGAAGCATAATCTCCTTGAATAGTGTCAGCTGTCGTAATCATCGGTTTCCTGAAAATCAAGGAATTGTAGAAGCGATTGGAAAGAGCCGTATCGTGAGATAGTTTACGGGGATAGAAAATATTGAGGAAGGTGGATTCTTGGACTATCCGCGGTTCGTCTTTCTTCTCGTAATATCCTTGGAAATGTACGTTGGTAACGTGATTCTTCTCTGCCAATTCCCTTAACTTGACATCGGCATTCTCCTCTCCCCTTCCCACGAAAGCCACACGGAATGAGGGATTGTTGGCAAGTGACATCATAACGGCTGCATTTTGCTCGTAATCCCTGATTCCGCCAATCGTCAGAACGGAAATCGGTTGATTTGGGCGCATCAATTCCACGGGCTTTAGCGGCTTTTCCAAAAGGGCTTGGGTAAGGATATTGATGTCGAAGTTGTGACTTAAAATATAATCGAAATTCTCGGGAAGACAACGCTTGAACCCTGGAGAGGAAATCACGTTAAAAGAACTGATTTTCAGCAGAGCCTCGTATCTTTTCTTGAATCGTTGTTCGATGGATAAATCCCTATAGTCCAAGATAAACCGATGGCGGTAGTGCTTCTTTAAAAAGCCATAGAGGAAGATGCCTATTTGTGGACCGAAGACAATCAGTTTATCGTATGCCTCACGCTTTATGGTCTTTCGTAGGAAACATGAATACCTGATATAATTGACCAGTCGTTTCCATTGACTGGCTGTAGCATCCATCGGAAGCGAGAATCTATGGGCGGCTGGTTCATTCAATCCTTTCTTGTCAAAATAAATCAAGTCATACTTCACCTGCAATTCATCAAGAATGGTGGTGTATATTTTCACGTAAGGTGCAAAATACAGATTTGCAGGAATTAATAGTCCTATCCTCATGACAAGATTTATTTAATCGTGTTTTTCAATGCGTCCAAGAAACCATGACCATATCTCAAATCGGGTTCTACATAGTTGCCTTCTGCCCATTCGTTCCACGAACGGAGGAAGAGGATGCGATGCTCTTCGGGCTTGTTCTCGATGATTTTCAATGCCTGACTGATGTGCTTTTGGAAATTGTCGGGCGTAACGTTCACATAGACTCCTTCTTGGTCGCCTGTGCGTGGCGTACGATCCCAACCAGAGAAGATGGTGGGATAGATATTCTCCCATGTATCTTCGGGCGCAAAGAGATGCTTGACAATTTCGGGGAAGTCGTATTTCAAGGTGGGAAGGAAAGAAAACCTCTCATGCAACTTGTACTTGATGGCGCGTCTGTATTTTCCTGAGACAATCATCTCGGCACGTGACTTGCCAAACGAATTGATGCCGTCGAAGCCCAAGGAAAGGATGTCGTTATATACCTTCGCGCTACTCTTCAAATCGGGTTGCACCCTACCGCTTCCGATGCCTCCTTCGGGTTTTCTCACGACGGTATTCGTAGAGTTGCACATGGCTACGAAGTAAAAGTCTGTCAACCCGTTTTCATTGGCCAACTTCCTCCATTCGGCAATGAAGTCTTCTAAATGCACAAACCGATAGGGGTCGTAAATCACGAACAATGGCTTGCCGTCTATGCGGATATAACGATGGTCCTTGAAAGCAGGAAGAAGGGTATTGAAATGTAGTCGGTAATCTTCTTTCCCTAAATACAATTGTTCGGCAATCATCCCGTCCTTCACACCTTTCTCCCACGTCTTGGTAGTCCAATCATGGTTTGCCCATGCCAAACAGAACGGGAAATCGGGCTTGCCTGATGCCACCACTTCGTTGAATGGGCGTTCGAGCAATCGCTTGCCATGGCCAAACCAATAATGCCAATAGCAGAATCCCTCTATCCCTGCCTCGCGTGCCAACTCGGCTTGTGCCTCTCTCACCTCGGGCATTCGCAAGTCGTAAAAACCCAAGTCGGCAGGGATGCGCGGTTGGTAATGTCCACGAAACAAAGGCCTCGCCTTGGCAACGTTGGTCCATTCGGTAAATCCTTTCCCCCAATACTTGTCGTTTTCGGGGATGGGATGAAATTGAGGTAAATAATATGCTATGACTCTTGCTTTCATATTTCTTAAGGAGTTACTTGTTTGACGATTTTTGCAGGTATCCCCGCCACGATGGCATAAGGGGGAATATCATGCGTGACGACACTATTGGCACCCACTACGGCACCGTCGCCGATGGTGACGTTGGGGAGTACGCACACATTGTTGCCCAACCACACATTGTTGCCAATCTTGACGGAACCATGGCTAACGACAGCTCTCTCAATGGGTGGAACAACAAGACTTGCATAATCGGTAGCACCATGCGAATTATCGGTAATAAGCACGTTGGTACCTGTTAGAAGATGGTTTCCTATCGTTATCTGATTGGCAGCGGTGATATGTGCCCCACGACGAATCAGGCAATGGTCGCCAATGGTGATTGAGGGTGCTATCGTACTTGAAGGGGTATGGGTAACCGTGAGTTGCAAGTCGGTTTCAAATACCGTTCCCTCTCCTACCTGAACAAATTCCAATCCGCGCAACTGATAAGGGTGCCACATCACGACGGAATGGCCAAACTTGGCGAATCTCCGTCGGATATATCCCGTATAAACCTGATTCCTCAACGAATGCCATATCTTGGTGATCGCTTGCGGATAAAGGAATGATAGCAACATTCCCAAGCTGGTTAATAATTGATATATAATATTTCTCATCAGCTATTCTCAATTTGTTCTTTAGAATCATCACTTTCGGACGATTGCAATAAGGGGAATTTTTCCAATAATAGTTTATGATAACGTAAATAAGCGTATAACATCAAGGTCACAACTATACGTAATCCCGTAAAGTCAGAATAATAAAACAATGTCATTCCCCCTTGCATGCAAATGCACATCGTGAAATAGAGTAATAACATCTGGTACAACTGTATCGTCCCGTCGCGAGGTCGTATCAGCAGAAGAACGATGAAATTAAACACCACAAATATGACAAACGCCACAACAGGTCCGTAGTCTATCGTAAAGTCTCCAACAAAAGTATAAAAGTAATAATCGTCAATTTTCAGATTGTTATATTTATCTCTTCGAGCATAAAGATTTACTGGAGTGTCGGGATCTATCATTCGTTTGACTAAATACATGGTTCTGTCACCATTTCTTATACCTCCAGCATCCAATCCATAATTATTGAAATAAAGACTTCCCTGCCCAATATACCAGTTCATGATTCCGCTTACATCCACTTTATAATCGCCGAAGCGGCTCATAGTAATGGCTGTTAATGGAAAGGCAATTGCGATAACAATACTTATTCCTATTACTCTAAAAGCTCGCTTTATTCGATGGGACATATATCTCATGAAAAGCAGATAACCAACTATGGTTGTCAAAATACTGATAATCACGCCTCCTCTTAATCCTTGCGAAATTGTTAAGAGTATACTGATAAGAACTGAAATCAACAAGCCAATTATCAACCAATAGTTTTTCTTCTTTAGTGTCATGAAGTAAAAAGCAAAAAAGACACCTAAATCAGCAAGGGCGTTAAAGATTATTGCAGGAATATTTCTAATTGCCGACCCTGAATCCTCAACACTTTCCAACTGTTCCAAATATGCATCATTACCAGCATCTGAATCAACAAATAGTTTTAACAATCCTTTTCCAAAATTAGAGATGATATCAGGTATCAACAACAAAGCTGACACAATAATGATAACAGAAGTAATTTTCAAGACTCTTGTGTTTGGGTCTATGATTTCGTTTGGCGGATTGAGATGATGGTAAATCGTCGGTGATAGAGCTATCATCAACATTACATACAAATAGACATACGGGAATAATTTAAGGGGATTGTACGCAATGACAAAGAAGGAATCATTGATTGACAAGAGCGAGAAAAAAGCATAACCCACATAACTACCGATAATGGCTGTTCCTACATCTATTGCATGGTTTTTGTATTGATACCATATCAACGTGATAATCCATACCAATAAATAAAGGCTGCATAATATGTTATCTGAAACCGTACTTGTCATTTCACCGATATTTTAATTTTCTTGATGAATTGCTTCAAGAATTGCTTCTCTTGTCTGTTGATGCCAATCAAATAGGTCAAGGCGGCTACCAAGATGGGCACAAGGATAAAGATGGCCAAGAAACGATAGCCTGCACTTTCCACATGATGATGGACAAACAAGCAGAGGGCGATTCCTGCAACGGTAATCAAAAGACCTGGAACGATAATCCCAAACACATAGCGAAGCATGGAGAAGGGAGCATAATAACGCTTCAGACAAAGCACGCGTATGAGATGGGAAACCAGACATACGGCTATCATGGAATAAAAGATGCTATGTGAGGGGTAGCCCATACGGAACAACAACCACGTCAAGGGCAAGCACAACAAAGTGGTACTCTCAACGGGCAGATGATATTCCTTGACGTATCCTGACGCTTGCATGATAATCGTAATGGGATTGTGCATGGCAAAACAAACGATATAGATAACCACCAAGCGAGAGAATATCAAGATATTCTCATCTACCTCTTCGTCGAGCCATAAGTCCAAGATGGTATTCATTTCGGAATAAATGGGAAGGCCAATGGCAATGAGGATATACAGGATAAACTTATTGCTGACGGAGAACAACTGATTCAAGTAATCGAATTGTTTTTCCGCATAGGCTTTAATCATGGCAGGACGGAAAGGAATTACCATACTATTGCACAAGGCTTGGAAGGCATTGTTGATTTGCAAGGCTATTCCAAAGGCGGCATTGATGAGAGGACCGAAGAACACGCCCAAGAGAATGATGTTGCCTTGTATCAATCCCACGTTGGCCACAGAACCGAACATTGTCCAACCTGAGAATATCAGCAATCTGCGATACAACGACGAGTGGCGCACAAATTGATAATGACATTCCTCGTAATGCGTCTTTCCATACCAGATATACAATAGCAATACGATGATGGCAACGATGACCAAGCCAAATCCATAAAATACGAGTCCGTCCATGATCATTTTCCCAATCAAGAATGCCACGATGACACGCAACACACATTCTATCGTGGAAATCAAGGCGTAGGCTCCCATATCTTCGTGCGCGAAGATGGAAGCCGTATAGGGGATTTGGAAGATGGAACAGATGAAGGAAAACAAGGAGAACTGAAAGAGCCACAATGTGGCGTGCATCCTCTCTGGCGGAATGTGGATATGGGTACGGATGAACCATAGTCCTACCGTCTCGAAAACGATGAGCAGGATGATGGCCAAGACAATCAGGATATTGACACTCACGGAAAAGATGTCTTTCATCCTTTGTTCGTTTTTGATTCCCAAGGCAAAGGAATAAAAACGCTGGACGGATAGCGCCATCACGCCACTCAGAAACGAACTGAGCGTAATGACACCACCGATGGTATTGAAGATGCCATAGTCTTCTTCGCCCAACCCTTTCAGCACCAAGCGAACGGCAAAGAGATTCAATACCGTTAACAGGAACATACGAACAAATAGCACCAAGGTGTTTGATGCTATTAACTTTGATTTATTGTATGATTCCGTTGGGTGATTCGCCATTTATTTCTTTTCGCGCAATATACTGTTCAGGATATGAATACTCGTTCCGATAAATGCCAATATCAGCATTTCAATAATAAAGAACATACGCTTCGGACCTGCAGGTCTGATAGGCATAGCGGCTCCTTTGATAAGGGTAAACACGGGAGTACGTTCCTGCACCTTTGCCTTGGCTGCTTGCATCTGGGTATTCAATGCGCTATAGGCATTGAACTTCAATTGCATCTCGTTTTCCAAGTCTTCTCTCTTGGCTTTATAACTCTCCAAGACAAGGTCAGTATTTTCATCTGAATAGCTTCCGTAGATTTGGCGGGCTTTCTGATAGTCGTGCTTGGCTTCTGCAACCAAGTTCTTATAATATTCTAAATCCGTTCGGGCTTTGTTGGTTCGATAGTCGCTGATAAATTGTTGCAAATGTCCTCTTACCGAATCTGCTACCGTCTTACATACCAATCGGTCTTGTGCCTTGACGGTAATGGTAATCACACCCGTTTTCTTGTCGGTGTTCAACTTGATATTATTGCGGATGGCTCCCGCCACATCGTCGTCAGCTTTCGAAAGGATATAGGGATTGGCTTCTCCCTTTCCTCCTGCCCCACTCTCTTGCTTCTTGGGGAAAAGACTGATAATGGAATAAATCACCCTTGACCACCAAGGTTCTTTCTGGTGTTTCTTCAGGTATTCGTAATAGGTGGTGTTGATGCTTCCGTCTTGGGTTTTCACCTTGATGGGAAACAAACCCGTAACAAAACCGTTATCTTCCATCAAGTCGGGATAAAGCATAGGAGTGATGGCATCGGATGTTTCCATGTCGGATAAGTCGAAACCAAAGGAAGAGGCGATGCTACCCAACGTTCCGCCTGCAATAGAACTCTCTGCCTCTGGTGCCATCTTCGTGTCTGTCATATAGTATCTTGGAATGCAGTAGATATATGCGATAGACAGCACAAATGTGATAGATAGAACTTTATAAAACAACTTTCTGCGTTTCCACATCGCGGACAACACAGCTCTATAGTCAATGCCATTCACTTGATTACCTGTAGCCATAGTCTTCAATTATTTAATTAAGTTAGCAATGGTGGCTATCATGGTTGCAATAGAAGCAACAGACGTTCCGATGGTCATCCATTCAGCCAATGACATTCCTGAATTCTTGGGCTTCGAGGGAACTACGATTTCGCAACCAGGCAATACTTTCGCCTTGTGTCCCACCTTTGCCACGGTACCGTTCATATAGATAATATGTGTACTGCGTTTCTTGGCCCTGTTACCCCATCCACCAGCTTGGTCGATGTAATAGGATACGCGCTTGCCTTTTTGATAGGCAACAGTATTGGGGAACATCACGTCACCAGAGATTTTCACCGTTCCGTTATACTCAGGTACGATTAACCTATCGCCTGTACGCAATACCAAGTCGGCATCTCCGCCAGGGTTGTTCAATGCCTTATCCAACTCTATACCCACGAAGTAAGTTTCGCCCAAGTCGAGTTTCTTCACATCTACGGAGTCGTTTCCACTTTGCGTATTAGCCATGCGCAATACGGTTTGCATACGAAGACGCTCTTCTGGCGTGATCACTCTTTCCAAACGGGCACCTGGGATATATGCCAAGTCGGTAACGCCACCTGCCTTCTTCACCAAATCGCTCAATCGTTCGTTCTTGGTAGAGAGGGTGTATGTGCCAGAGAACATCACCTGTCCTTGAATCACCACGTTTTGTTGGGTATTATAACCAGGACTCTTACGAACATACACCTCATCGAAAGGTTCTAATATAAAACCTGGTTCGCCTTCAATCACAAAACCATCTTTCAAGGCAAAGCTATAGGTGCGGGCAATGACGCTATCGGTAGTCAATGCTTTGGGATTGCTGACTCTTCGGGCAACATCCACTTTCATCGTAGAGGCGGTTTCCTTCAATCCTCCAGCTTGCAAGACGAAGTCTTCCAACGTCTCGTTATCGGCATATTTATACACACCAGGGAATTGCACTTCTCCGTGAATGGTAATCGTGCGCTCTACCATCGCCTCTTGCTTGGTAGGGATGAACAGCACGTCGTTTTCCTTCAATGGGATGTCGGGTGTGGCTCCGCTCATGATACCCTTTACGTCAACGCTGATCACCTCCAACGTACGGTCTTCCTTCATGCGGTGCATCACGGCACGGTTAATGAACGCGTCTTCGGTGATTCCCTCGGCATGTTCTATCAAACTACGAACGCTATTGATGCCTCCACCTAACTGATACATGCCTGGACGGAAGATGGCACCTTTCACCTCCACGGTGTTCTCGTAACGTGCCAACACGCTATCCACGGATACGGAGTCGCCATCCGTGACGTGGAAAGAACTCATATCGAATTCCTCAACGTTAAATACGCTATATTCCTTGCCTGTCTTTCTCACCACGCGCACGCTCTTGGTGTAAGCATCGCCCGTAAAACCGCCCGCGTATTTCAACAACGTTCCTACGCTCTCGTTTTTCTTCATTTCATAGTACATCGGACGCTTCACCTTACCCGTGATGTTGACCATGCAATCGTAAGCACCTACCACAATCACGTCGTTATCAGACAATCTCACGTTGCCCGTCAACTTACCGTTGAGGATGTAATCATAGATATCCACGATGGTAATCAACTTACTATTGCGATATACCTTGATATTTCTCAACGTACCCAAGTCGTTCGTTCCACCTGCCATATACAAGGCATGGAACACGCTGGCAAAGGCAGACAACGTATATGTTCCTGGCGCTTTCACCTCTCCCATCACGTTGACCATAATCGTACGGGTTTGTCCAAGGGATAACTTGATGTTGCTACTCTTGTATCGCGAACCCAATTGCGAACGCAGACGAGCGGTAGCTTGCGCTATGGTGAGTCCGCTTACTTGCACAGGACCGAATCCTTCTATCACGATTTCGCCATCTGGTGAAACGGTGGTCTCGATAGACTTCTGCGATGCTCCATAAATATCAACGATTACCTCGTCGCCTGGGCCTACACGATATGTCTGCGGCGTGGCGATATTCATGTTGGGTTCAAATGTCAAATTCTTTTGATTGAAAATATCACGACCAAAGACCTTTTTCTTCTCCTTCTGTCTCTCTTCCAAGATTTGGTTCAACCATTCGATGGAATCGGTGGGAATCAAGCCTTGCATCTCACTTTGCATGAGAAGGAAGTCTTCATCTTCATCATCAAAGGTATGGGCGATGGCATTACCGCCTTCCAAACGAAGGTTGCTCTTGTCCTTTACCTTCTCATCCTTCGTCTCGCCATTGTTCTTGCGCATCCTACTTTCTGCCTTCGACACCGCATCGTCAGCCACGGCACCCAAACCACCTTGCTTGATTTGACGGTCATATTTCGCCTTTACGCGCCTAATCTGCTGAATGTCCACACCGTTTTGCATGAGCTTGGTAACAATTTGTGTTTGCGAAGAACCAGCCTCATGCTCCTTAATGACAAACTTAATCACTTGGTCATCCGTCATGGATGATTGCGCCATCATGCCCAACGGACAGAAGAAAAGGACGATGGCATATAATAAAATTTTCTTTATCATGATATTCTTTTTCACGCTAATCGAATGCAAAATTAAGGAAAATTATTTATTTTCCCAATTAACTACACAAATATAACTCTTTTTCCTCGATTTTATTATGACATGAGAGGAAAAAGAACCCCAAAAGCGAGTTGTTTTTGGGGTTCTTTCAATTTCAGATAATTAAGGTCAAAGTTTCAAGCAATGGTCATTACATGCAAGAGGTAACGCCAAGCGTGGTGCCAACTGCCGTGAGAATTGACAACAGGAGTTGCAAGATAAATTTCCAAGTTTCCTTTTTCATGGTGATAATGTTTAGGGTCGAGTGTTTAAAGTTTAGTGTTTTAATGCTTAGTGGTTAGAGGTGAGAGAATAGGCTAATTGTGATTTTTACTAATCTCCCACCTCAGTCTCTATTCTCCCTCTCCTTGGGAGAGGGTTGGGGAGAGGCTTTTCTAACCTTCCCCTCCTTCTCCTTCCGCTTCGGGCGACGTATAGCTGTCTTGCTCCTTCACTTGAGCGGCGAGTTTCAACTGTTGGCGAGTGAACACGCCAGTGGCACGAGAGCGAAGCTTAACGCTTTCCACGTTCTTTGCAGCCGTGAATTCGTCGGGAGCATCGGCTGGTTTAGTCCTCAATCCGAGTGAGAAGATAGCGAGGTCGGGGATTTTCACCGCCTTTCCGTCGAGAGCCAGCTCACGGATACACGAAATCATGTCTTTCAGGATTCCCGTGATCAATCCT
>OCTX011726613.1_pt1 | contig 29399 bp, 31 predicted proteins | sample 1539691 | NCBI WGS metagenome assembly OCTX01 (sample SAMN02144231, study PRJEB22623) | gut metagenome | biome: sheep rumen | host: Ovis aries | place: New Zealand
AAGCGCTAAAGATGTGGAGAAGGCGGAGAAAATCAAGGAGATAAATACCGATATTGAGCCATTCGCAGAAAAGGCATACGACTGGATTATGAAATATATCAGCATTGTCAGCATAGTGGCGCTATTGCTTTTCTCTGGTCCGTTGTATCTGTTATTCCGCAAGAATAAAGGCTATCCGGACATGAGTTTCTCGGAATTTTTTGTGGCCATGGTCTATTCAATGAATATGCTTGAAGTCTATTCTATCGTTACAGGCTTCTTGTGTCTGAATGTCATGCTTGAGCCGATTCTTTATGTTCTCATCATTATTCCTATCAAACAGTTGTCGGGCTACAGCTATTGGCGTACATTGTTGAATTTTGTCATAGCAATGATAATGTTCTTAGTGATGTTCATAGTGGTTATGATCGTTGTGGGTATCATTGTTGCTGTTTATAAGGTTGTTTTTGCAGCGTAGGAGTGTCACAAAGTCACTTCTTGCAAGCAATCCGAGAATCCCCTTAGGGGTTAACGGATTCTAAACCTTACGATGAATAAATTGCAGTAAAGCTTTTGTTAATAGATTTTTAGCGCATATTTATGCGCAGTGGTCGTAACGGCCTGTTTTGGTCGGAACAGATAGAGCGAAGGTCTTATGCGTCAGCAAACACCGTCCCGTCGTCAAGGGTCACGTACAGTTTGGTGTATTCGCAGTGGAAGTCGTTTTCCAGCCTTTCCAGATAGCGGGCACTTTCCCATTTGCACATCGGCAGGTCGTGGAGCAGACAGTTGCCGCATGTCTCCGGGGTCGTGGCGGGCACCTCGTTCTGGGTGAGAATCCACTGCAGGCATTTGATGGTCAGCCTGCGCATGTCTTCCACAGAGTAGGTTCCTGTCATGATGATATACATGCCCGTCAGGCATCCCATGGGACCTACATATACTACGTCGTCTTTCACTTCAGAATTGCGGAACCATGTCGCCATCAGATGTTCTAAACTGTGCATGGCGGCGGGTGCCACGGCAGGCTCTTTGTTGGGTTCGGTGATGCGCAGGTCATAAGTGGTGAAGCCTTTGTCCTCGCGCGAGACATAGATGCCCGGCTTCAGGTGTGTATGATCAATGGTGAAACTCTGTATAACTTCCATAAAACTGTTTTAGTGTTGCCTGTCTTGAATTATCGTATTGCGAAATTACTGCTTTTCCGGAAAACCGACAAGCTCTTTGGCGAGAAATGCTTAACTTTGCACGCTGATATAATATGGTATATCATGACGAAGAAAAATTGTGCTAACTGGGTAGTGCCTAAAGGTAAGAAAATGACGGAAAAGGACAGGCGTATCTTGGCTTTTCAGGAAAAAGGTTACCTTGTGCCGACACGGCAACTGATAAAAAGCAGAGCCCAGATTGCAGGTATACGAGAGAGTGGGAAAATCAATACCGGAGTGCTGGATTATGTAGCGGAACACATCAAGGCTGGTGTGTCGACAGCAGATATAGACAAATGGGTATATGCCTTTACAACAGACCATGATGCCATACCGGCGCCGTTGAACTATGAGGGTTTCCCCAAAAGCGTGTGTACAAGTGTAAATGAGGAGGTATGCCACGGTATACCAAGCAATGATGTTGTCCTTGAGGACGGCGATATTGTCAATGTTGATGTCTCGACTATTTATAAAGGTTACTACAGCGATGCAAGCCGTATGTTTATTATAGGTAAGACTACACCAGAGAAAGAAAAACTTGTACGTGTGGCGAAGGAATGTCTGGACAAAGGTGCTGAGGCTGCCGTGCCGTTTGGTTTTATCGGTGACATTGCCCATGTGATAACTGAACAGGCTCACAAAAACGGTTTCTCGGTCGTAAGAGATTATTGCGGTCACGGTGTAGGACTGGATTTTCACGAAGAGCCGGAGGTGTTTCATTTTGGCAAACCGAAAACAGGTATGTTGCTTGTTCCCGGTATGGTCTTTACCATAGAACCCATGATTAATATGGGTACATGGGAGATCTTTATTGACGAGGAAAACGACTGGACAGCTGTGACAGAGGACGAATTGCCCAGTGCGCAATGGGAGCACACGTTTTTGATGACAGACAATGGGGTAGAGATACTGACCCGTTAAGAGATATGGAGAAGGACATTATAATATTAGGAATAGAGTCAAGTTGCGACGATACTTCGGCAGCAGTGATACGCAATGGTTTCTTGCTGAGCAACGTGACGGCCAGTCAAAGTGTGCACGAAGCATATGGCGGTGTTGTGCCGGAGTTGGCTTCAAGAGCTCATCAGAAAAACATTCTACCGACAATAGACCAGGCAATAAAACGCGCAGGGATAGAGAAAGAGGATATCAGCGCCATAGCGTTTACCAGAGGCCCCGGACTGATGGGATCGTTACTGGTCGGCGTCTCTTTTGCAAAAGGTCTGTCAATCTCGCTGGGAAAGCCACTGGTAGAGGTTAATCACCTTCAGGGACATGTTCTTGCACATTTTATAAAAGAGGAGGGAAAGGAGCGTAATCTGCCTGATTTCCCCTTCCTGTGTCTGCTGGTCAGCGGCGGTAATTCGCAAATCGTAAAGGTGAATGCCTACAATGATATGGAGGTGCTGGGACAGACTATAGATGACGCGGCTGGTGAGACAATAGATAAATGCTCGAAATTTATGGGACTGGGTTATCCCGGAGGACCGATTATAGACAAGTTGGCGCGTCAAGGCAATCCCGATGCTTTTAAATTTAATAAACCGCATATCGCAGGCTTGGATTACAGCTTCAGCGGACTGAAAACATCATTCCTATATTTTCTGGAAGGTAAGATGAAAGAAAATCCTCGTTTTATAGAAGAAAACCAGAAAGACCTTGCTGCATCGTTGGAAAAGACGGTTGTTGAAGTCTTGATGGACAAGTTGAGCAAGGCTGTGAAGATGACTGGAATTAACCGTGTGGCTGTTGCCGGCGGTGTGTCAGCCAATACAGGTTTACGTCAGGCCTTTATGAATAAAGCGGAAAAATCAAAGTGGACAGTCTATATACCGCTGTTCTCATACACAACAGACAACGGCGCGATGATAGCTATTGCCGGTTATTTTAAATATCAAGACAAAGTGTTCTGCTCCTTGGACAAACCGGCATATTCACGAGTAACATTTGAATAGAAATGACATTAAAAGAAAAAATCATAGGAAAAGAAATCAACCGTTTGATGTGGCACGAAGGTAAGTCTGTGGCGACGGCCGAAAGCTGCAGTTGCGGACGTCTTGCTGCAATATTGTCGGAATATCCCGGCAGTTCTGAGTATTTCAAAGGCGGCATCGTGTGTTATACCGACGAGATGAAAGCCCGATACCTGAATGTATCGGAAAAAATACTGGAAGAAAAAACAGCCGTTTGTGAAGAAGTCGCTGTGGCAATGGTCAAGGGGGCTATAGAAATGTTTGGCTCAGACTATGCTGTCGCCATGACTGGAGTAGCTGGTCCCGGTGGTGCGACAGCAGAGAATCCTGTAGGCTCAATATGGGTGGCCTATGGGAAGAAAGACAAAGTGATGACACATCACCAACTGGCAGACAACGGCAGAGATATGAATGTACAAAATGCAGTAGACAAGCTTTTAAGCCTTTTTACATGCTTTCTGAAAGAAGAATTAAAAAAAGAATAAAAAAATTGTTTGTTTTGCCTTGTCAAATCAATAATTAATGCTAACTTTGCACTCCGAATTGGATTTTTAATATAAAAAATATAATAGAAATGTCTAAAATCTGTCAAATTACCGGTAAAAAAGCGATGATTGGGAACAATGTTTCACATTCAAAGCGTCGCACAAAACGCACTTTTGATGTGAATTTGTTCAGAAAGAAGTTCTACTATGTAGAGCAGGATTGCTGGATTAGCCTTACTCTTAGTGCTGCCGGTTTGAGATTAATTAACAAGGTAGGTTTGGATGCAGCTTTGAAGAATGCTGTTGAAAAAGGCTATTGTGATTGGAATGATATTAGAGTAATCGCGTAAATAATAAAGAACGATGGCTAGCAAAACAAAAGGCAATAGAGTTCAGGTTATTCTGGAATGCACAGAAATGAAAGAGAGCGGTCTGCCTGGAACATCACGCTATGTAACAACAAAAAACCGCAAGAATACACCGGATAGATTGGAATTGAAGAAGTACAATCCCATCTTGAAGAAAATGACAATCCATAAAGAGATCAAATAATTAGTTAAGATATGGCAAAGAAAGCAGTCGCAACTCTCCAGACGGGCAAAACCGATGGACGCGCTTATTCAAAAGTCATCAAAATGGTTAAAAGCCCTAAGACAGGTGCTTATATCTTTGATGAGAAGATGGTTCTTAACGAGGATGTTAAGAAGTTTTTCCAAAACTAAAAAATTAGTGATAAGATACGAAAGCCCTTTCTGTCGAGAGGGCTTTTTTATTTATTTTTGCATATAGAAGGGCGACTAAACATGCTGATTTTCCTTTTTTTATCTATCTTTGCATTAAACTACTGAAAAATGAAATTCTTCAATCTGTTCAACAAAAAGAGCGAGTTAACTGAGTCGGACAAACAAACCTTGGACACGGGGCTTCAGAAAACTAAAACGGGATTGGTTGAGAAACTTACTCGGGCAATTGCCGGCAGGTCTACTGTAGACGATGATGTGCTGGATGATTTGGAAGATACGCTAATCACCTCAGATGTTGGTGTTGACACGACAATAGAGATAATCAATAGAATAAAGGCTCGCGTGGAGCGTGACAAATATGTTCAGACTAGTGAACTTAATTTCATTCTCAGAGACGAAATCACTAATATGCTGTTGGATGCCAAAGATGAAACGGTCTCTGGTATTGAGCAAGATGGTCCATATGTTATTCTTGTAGTTGGAGTTAATGGTGTCGGCAAGACAACGACAATAGGCAAATTGGCAAATATGTATAAGCAGAAGGGCATGAGTGTATATCTCGGTGCCGCTGATACATTCAGAGCCGCCGCTGTAGAGCAGTTGCAGATATGGGCTGACCGTGTGGGTGTTCCTATAGTCAAGCAGCAGATGGGCAGTGACCCCGCAAGCGTGGCGTATGATACGCTTAGCTCTGCTATAAAAAATAATGCAGATGTTGTATTGATAGACACAGCCGGCCGTCTGCATAACAAGGTAGGCTTGATGAACGAACTGACTAAAATCAAGAACGTGATGCAGAAACTGCTTCCTTATGCACCTAACGAGGTTATGCTTGTTTTGGATGGGTCGACTGGCCAAAATGCGTTTGAACAAGCCAAGCAGTTCTCTCTTGCGACACAAGTAAACTCTCTTGCGATAACCAAGCTTGATGGTACTGCACGTGGCGGTGTAGTTATAGGCATTAGCCATCAGTTCAATATCCCTGTAAAATATATTGGCTTGGGTGAGCAAATGACCGATTTGCAACCTTTTGACAAGAAAGCCTTTGTAGATTCTCTTTTTGATGAGAAAAAGTAATGAAACGTTGTGTTGATATTATTACAATGGGATGTTCCAAGAATCTTGTGGATTCAGAGAAAATCTTATATCAATTACAACGTAACGGATACCTAATATATCATAATCCCAAACGTATTCATCATGATATCGTCGTGGTGAACACTTGCGGCTTTATCAGTGACGCCCAGGAAGAAAGTATCAATATGATTCTTTCTATGGCTGACATGAAGAGTAAAGGCAAAATTCGGAAACTTTTCGTAATGGGGTGCTTGTCGGAACGCTTTTTGTCAGTCTTGTGTAAGGAGATACCTGAAGTGGACCATTATTATGGGAAATTCAACTGGACGGCTCTTGTTAAAGATCTTGATAAAAAATATTTCCTTAAAGAGTCTAATCGTCGTATTCTGACGACACCGTCACATTACGCTTATCTGAAAATTTCGGAAGGATGTAACAGAGGATGTGCTTATTGTGCCATACCAATCATCACGGGGAAGCATAAGAGCCGTGAAATAGAGGATATCCTTCAGGAAGTGCGCTTGTTGGTGAGCAATGGCGTAAAGGAAATCCAACTAATAGCGCAGGAATTGACGTATTATGGTATGGATATATACGGCAAGCGCAAATTGGCTGAATTGGTGGCCCGTATATCCGACATTCCCGGTGTTGACTGGTTACGCCTTCATTACGGCTATCCCAATAATTTTCCCTTCGATTTGTTGCCTGTGATGAGAGAGCGGGACAATGTGTGCAAATATTTGGACATAGCACTTCAACATTCCAGTAATAAAGTCCTCGACTTAATGCACCGGAACACCACATGTGAGTATCAGACTGATTTGATACACCGCCTGCGCGATGAAGTGCCGGGTATATGCCTGAGAACGACTTTCATGGTAGGTTTTCCCGGAGAGGAAGAACACGATTTTGAACATTTGATGGAATTCACGCGTGCCATGCGTTTTGATCGTATGGGAGCGTTTGCATACAGCGAAGAAAAGGGAACTTATGCGGAAATCAATTACAAGGACAGCATACCGGAAGATGTAAAACAGTCACGCTTGTCAGATTTGATGACGTTGCAGCAAACCATATCAGAAGACCTATGCAGGCAGAAAATTGGTAAGATTTTCAAGACAATCATTGATAGGCGAGAGGGCGAATATTATATCGGTCGTACGGAGTATGATTCACCGGAAGTTGACGGAGAGGTATTGATACCCGTTTCGCAAGGCCGTCTGCTGAAAGGACACTTTTATAATGTGAAAGTTGTTGACGCTGACGAGTTTGATTTAAGAGGAACAGTAATAAAATAGGAATATGAATAATCGTGAGTTCATAGAGGAACTGTCTGCAAAGTTACAGCTTGATACGAAAGAAACACAACGTATTGTGAACAGTATGGTTGACAGTATGGCTACTTTGCTTGACGAAGGAAATGAGATAGGTGTTGCCGGATTTGGAACCTTTGAGGTGAAAAAGAAGAACGAAAGGATTATCGTTCATCCGAGCACAGGAAAAAAAATGCTCGTCCCGCCAAAGTTGGTCTTGAATTTCAAACAAAGCAACATACTAAAATCACAGGTAAAAGAAAAAGAATCCCAATAAATCCATATTATGTCAAAGCGTGCAATCTTTCAGGATATGATTAATATGCTGTCAGGGAAAAGTGACATGACCAAAGCCCAGACAGAAAAATTTTGTCGCCAGTTCTTCACGACCATCCGTGAGGCATTACTCCGCGAGGATTATGTGAAGGTGAAAGGATTGGGAATATTTAAACTTATAAATGTCAGCGGGCGTGAAAGCGTGGACGTCAATACGGGACAGCGTATAGAGATATCCGCGCATAACAGAATTGTCTTTACACCTGACAAGACGATGGCATCTCGTATTAACCGCCCCTTTGAGAATTTTGAGACGGTTGTGCTGGACGAGGCCGATGAAGGCAACGAGCCGGCAACAAATGTGCCTGATGTAAAGTCTGATGAACAAGGCGAAACTGATATGGAGGAAGAGCGTTCTCAGTCAATTTATCTGGGCGATGATGACGAGGCGGAAGACGGGGGCCAAGTGAATTTGATGCCAGAACAAGAGCATGCAGACGTTCCTGTTCAGGATGAACCTGAGCAATACAATACGTCAGATTTACAGACAGATACGGGAGAGGAGCCTCAAGAAGAATACGAAATTGACTCAGGTACTCCTGTCTGGAAGAAAATCTTGTGCGCTGCTCTACTGTTGCTGCTATTGGGTGCAGCTTATTTTGTGGGATATTACAGACTGTTGGGAAATACTGATATACTTCCGTCAGCCCCGAAGTCGGTCGGCAAAGAAATGCCTAAGCAAACAGCTCCAGTGCCTGCCGTAAAAGATACTATGGCTTTGCCGGACGACAGCATTGCGGAGACAAAAGAAACTGATTGGAAGGCGGAGGCTGCCAAATATGAGCAAATGCCCAATGCTGATTATCTTATTGTCGGTGAATTGGAAACGCATGAAATGGGAGTGGGAGAGAGCATCATCCGTTTATCCCAAAAATTGTACGGCAGTAAGGATATGGCTAAATATGTCATTTTCCACAACCATATATCCAATCCCGACGTTATTCATGTCGGTAAAAAAGTCGTATTTCCCAAATTGCATAAGAGCGAGGATACAGAGAATTGATATCAATACTATCTCTCGCCTGACATCAACCTGCCGGTTGGATGATTTACCCTTAAGAACAAACTTTCGGATGAAGGGGGCGCACCATGACATGGCATAAGTCCCCCGTCTGGAACGTCATATGACGCTCTCTGCATACTGTTCTCCTGAACAGTATGCCACTGTTGCCTTGATATTCGTTTCATTCCAAAGGCTGGAATATAAAATCCATAGGCTGGAATGTATGTTCCATCCTATGGAACGGACATTCTGCCGGATGGCATCGAATTAATTTCGCGTGAGCATACTTGAAGGGTACGCCTGCCGGATATTCTTTTTAGTTATATTTAGGTTATTTTAAACATATATGTTGGCTTAAAAATGTTAACTTTGTATCAAATTAAGACAATTATATATTTATGGAAGAAAATGTTGATATCAGAAGTTTGAACGAACTGATAGAGGGCAAAAGTGGTTTTATTACAGACTTGGTCCAAGGCATGGGACAGGTGATTGTTGGGCAAAAACATCTGGTAGACTCATTATTAGTATGTTTATTAAGCGACGGTCATGTATTGTTGGAAGGTGTACCTGGTTTGGCAAAAACATTGGCAATCAAGACACTTGCCGGTTTGGTAGACGGGTCGTATAAGAGAATACAGTTTACACCAGACCTATTGCCGGCTGATATTATCGGTACTGTTATATATAGCCAGAAGACAGAGAGTTTTGTTGTCCGCAAAGGACCTATTTTTGCCAATTTTATACTGGCTGATGAAATCAACCGTGCTCCAGCTAAGGTACAGAGTGCCTTACTCGAATCCATGCAGGAGCGTCAGGTAACGATAAGCAGTGAGACATTCCAACTGCCAAAGCCTTTCTTGGTGATGGCTACCCAGAATCCCATTGAGCAGGAAGGTACTTACACATTGCCTGAGGCGCAGGTAGACCGTTTCATGCTGAAAGTCATCATTGATTATCCTTCAATAGACGAGGAGCAGCGCATTGTCAAAGATCATATTGCAGGAAAGACGCAGACCGTCAATCCTGTTGTAAAGCTTGAGGATATACTGGCTGCCCGGGACGTTGTCAAGAAAGTCTATATTGATGATAAGATTAATAATTATATCACAGACATCACTTTCGCAACACGCTATCCGGAAAAATATGGTTTGAGTGACATGAGGGAGAATATTAATTTCGGGGCATCTCCACGTGCGTCCATTAACTTGGCGCTGGCGTCACGTACCTATGCCTTTATTAAGCGCAGGGGATATGTTATTCCGGAAGATGTCAGGGCTATGGCTCATGATGTGTTGCGCCATCGTATCGGCTTGACATATGAGGCAGAAGCAAACAATATTACCAGTGACACAATCATCACGGAAATACTGAACAAAGTGCAAGTTCCATAAATCCGGATTTTAAAAAAGGAAAAAAGTGGATCGGAGCGAACTACTAAAGCGCGTTCGAAAAATTGAAATCAAGACACGTGCGTTGTCCAGCAATATTTTTGCCGGAGAATACCATTCTGCTTATAAGGGCAGGGGCATGGCATTCTCTGAAGTGCGCGAATATCAGCCGGGCGATGATGTGCGAGATATTGACTGGAATGTCACTGCCCGCTTTAACCGTCCTTATGTGAAAGTTTATGAGGAAGAGCGTGAACTGACCGTAATGTTATTGATAGACATGAGCTCCAGTCTGGCTTTTGGAACATCAGTAACATATAAACGGGATATGGTTGCAGAAATCGCCGCGACTCTGGCTTATTCCGCTATTCAAAACAACGACAAGATAGGTGTTGTGTTATTCTCTGATCAGATAGAGAAGTACATTCCGCCTAAGAAGGGACGTAAACATATTATGTATATCATCAGTGAACTTCTGGACTTCAAGCCCCAAAGTCAGCGGACAGATATAAAAAATGCAATAGAATTTTTGATGCAGACTCAGCATAAGAGTTGTACGGCTTTTCTGATAAGTGATTTCATGGACAGGAAAGACTACTCCAAAGCGCTGAGTATCATGAGCAGAAAACACGACACTGCAGCCATACAGGTGTATGATCATTTTATGGAATATTTGCCTAATGTGGGACTGCTGAAAGTTCAAGATGCTGAAACTGGAGCGGAACAATACATCGACACTTCCAGTCGGCGTATTAGGGAGGCCCATCGCAATGCATGGCAGAATTTCAAGCAAAATCTGGAAGAAATCATGCAACGCAGCAAGACAGACATGATTTCTGTAAGGACGGATGAGAATTACGTTAAAGCATTGATAAACCTATTTGCTAAACGACCATGATGAAGATAGTAGTTATACTTGCCGGTTTATTGTTGTCACTGACTGTAAATGCTCAAGTCACAGTGCACGCATCATTGGATTCAACGGATATATTTATTGGACAACAGGCGCATATCGCATTAAAAGTTACCGCAGACAGTAAATCTAAAGTCGTTTTTCCTGTATATCCGTCCAAGCAACTGGTTAAAGGCGTTGAGGTATTAAAAGAGGAAGTTGTAGCGACAGAAAAACTCAACAATGGCGAGCAGCAGTCCATAACGAAATGTTACACCATAACATCATTTGATTCGGCAATATATTATCTTCCACCGATGAAAGTGAAGGTTGATGCGAAAGAATATGAATCCAAGAGTCTCGCACTAAAAGTTTTAACATTAGATGTTGACACGCTGCATTTGGATAAGTTTTTTGGTCCCAAGAGTATTGCAGAAGTGCCATATTCATGGCAGGATTGGAAAGGTATATTCCAGATGAGTCTGTTGTTAATACTCATGCTGTTCTTTGCCGGTTATATAGCTCTTCAGATTCACAACAATAAACCTATATTCAAAAGATTGCGCTTGAAAGCCATTTTGCCGCCGCATCTTTGGGCTATCAAGGAGATAGAAAAACTCCAAGAAGACCCGGCTAAGAAAGATGATACAAAAGAGTATTATTCTGAGTTGACTGATGTGTTGCGCAGTTATATACAACGCAGATACGGATTTAATGCCCTGGAAATGACATCCACGGAGATAATTGACAAATTGACGTCTAACGCCGATAACACTTCGATAGAGGAGTTAAGGGAGCTTTTTGTCACGGCTGACTTGGCCAAGTTTGCAAAATTGCAGACCCGTCTAAACGAGAATGATGAGAACCTGCTCCGCGCGATGAATTTCATTAATGCGACAAAAATTGAAGAAAAGGAAAATATCAAAGAAAAGCCGAAAGTCGTGCCACAAGAGGTTAAACGATCTAATCGCGAACGCCTGATGTTGAAGTTTGCGATAACAATAGTTCTTATGTTATGCGCTGGCCTTCTTTTTGAAATATGTCGGTCAATATATAATTTGTTATATTAAACTAATTTAAGTATGACATTTGCTAATAGCGGATATTTGTTTTTGCTCTTATTGCTGATACCTTATATTGTTTGGTATTTCATGTCGCGCAAGAATGATCCGACATTGAAAATACCCGATACATACACATATCGCAATATATCTGCCACTCCGAGACAATATCTTATACATGTACCTTTCTTCTTGCGTATCTTGACCCTCACTATGATGATATTAGTCTTGGCCAGACCGCAGACTTCCAACCATTGGAAAAATTCAGAGGTTCAGGGTATTGATATAATGTTGTCGATAGATGTATCTACAAGTATGCTGGCTGAAGATTTGAAGCCTAACCGTATCACAGCAGCCAAGGAGGTTGCCTCGCAATTTATATCTAATAGTCCTAATGATAACATTGGTCTTACAATTTTTGCTGCTGAAGCATTTACTCAGTGCCCATTGACGACTGACCACACCTCTTTGTTGAATATGTTTAAGGGTGTAACCTGTGACCTGGCTGCTACGGGACTTATAGATGACGGTACGGCCATCGGTATGGGATTGGCAAACTCTATTTCACGTTTGAAGGAGAGTAAGGCAAAAAGCAAGGTCATTATATTGCTTACAGACGGTTCAAACAATCAAGGAGAGATTTCTCCGCAGACGGCGGCAGAGATTGCAAAACTTAATAACATTCGTGTTTATACAATAGGTGTCGGAACCAACGGTACGGCTGCCTATCCTTATCCTCTTCCTGGTGGTGGAGTGAAATATGTGCAGATGCCTGTAGAAATTGATACCAAAACATTGACAGAGATAGCCGATAAGACAAACGGAAAATTTTATCGTGCTACAAGTACACGCCAATTGGCTGAAATATATGATGAAATAGGTAAATTGGAAAAAACCAAACTCATAGTAAAACAGTATGACAAACGTTATGAGGCTTATCAAACATTTGGCTTAATAGCCTTGTTGTCTTTATTGCTGGAGTTATTGTTACGTCATACAATATTGAGAAAAATTCCATAAAAGAAGAGCTATGTTTAGATTTGCAAATCCTGAATATTTATATTTTCTGATCTCTGTTCCAATCTTAATGCTGTTCTTTGCTTATGGATTGTATACCAGAAAGAAGAAACTGCAAAAGATAGGTGACCTGGGCTTACTGGAGAGCCTTATGCCGGACGTCTCTCTCAAACGCCAGATATTAAAGTTTGTTTTTGTAGTTTTGGCTTTGGTAAGTTTAATCATAATGATGGCTCGACCGCAGATGGGCATGAATGTGGATACAAAAGAGCGTCATGGCATAGAAATGGTCGTAGCCTTAGACGTTTCCAACTCTATGTTAGCCACTGATGTCAAGCCTCAACGTATGGATAAGGCAAAAATGCTCGTCTCAAATATTGCAGACAAAATGACCAATGATAAGATTGCCTTGGTTGTCTTCGCAGGACAGGCGTTTATCCAATTACCCATAACAAGTGACTTTGTTTCAGCAAAAATGTTCTTGGACGCCATATCTCCCAACATGGTTCCATCACAAGGTACAAATATAGGTGAAGCTATCAATTTATCCATGAATAGCTTTACTGCCCAAAAGAATGTGCAACGGGCTATAGTGGTTATCACAGATGGCGAAGACCAGGCAGAGGAAGCGGAAAATGCAGCTGCCGAGGCTGCTAAAAAGGGTATACATATATTTGTTCTTGGTATTGGAAGTCCCAAGGGTGCTACAATACCAATGGCGGACGGCGGTTCCCTGCGTGACAAGGAAGGCAACATTGTCATCTCAAAACTTAATGAAGAAATGTGCAATAAGATTGCTACGGCTGGCCGAGGAGCTTATATTCATGTGGATAATTCCAATATAGCACAAGAGCGTTTGTATTATGAATTGAATAAGCTGGAAAAGACAACACTTGGAACTACCGTTTATTCTGACTATGCAGAGCAATTTCAAGTATTTGTTTTGATAGCATTGTTGCTTTTGGTGTTAGACGCATTAGTGTTGGAAAAGAAGAAGGGCTATTTTAAGCGTTTCAAATTTTTGAAGAATTATGCGAAATAGATGGTTTATTGAAATAATGATATTTATTCTGTTCCTGATGCCGGTAACAACTTATGGCCAAAGTCAGGAGAAGATATACATGCATAAAGGCAATAAAGAATATCTACAGAAAAACTACGCTGCGGCTGAAACATATTATCGCAAGGCGTTAGAAAAAAATGCGCAAAACAGTCGTGCAAGATATAACTTGGGCAACACATTACTCTTTCAGCAAAAGCCGAAAGAGGCGATGCAGGAATACGAGAAAGCAGCCCCGTTGGAGAAAAATCCTAATTATAAGGCTTCCATATACCACAATATGGGCGTAATCCTTCAGTCTCAAAAACAATTCGGCCCTGCGATAGAATGCTATAAGGAATCCTTACGCAACAACCCCCTTGACAACGAGACACGTTATAATTTGGCTTTGTGTCAGTATCAGCTGAAGAATCAGAACCAAGACCAAAACAAAGATAAGGACAAAGATAAAAAAGATGACAAGCAGAAGCAACAAGAAAAACAGAATCAGCAGTCAGACCCGAATAAAGACCAAAAACAAGACAAACCCAAAGGACAGAAAAACGAAATGTCGAAAGATAATGCGGATCAGTTGTTGAGGGCTGCGCAAATGAAAGAAAATCGTACACAGGACAAAGTGCGCAAGGCCCAGTTGCATTCTAATAGGAAACAAATGGAAAATAATTGGTAGGAGAATTTCTAATGAAGCGATATTTAATATTACTGATATTGTGTTTGACTTTTACAGGCGTTTATTCCAACGTTACTGTCACAGCCCAGGCTCCTGATGTAGTTGCTTTGGATGAGCAATTCCGATTGCAATATACTGTAAATAGTCAGTCTGTTACTGATATATCTAAATTGCCTGAGATATCGGGTTTCGAGGTTCTGTATGGACCAAGTCGCTCTACGAGTTTCAGTATGCAGATAATAAATGGCAAACAAACACAGAATAGTTCGACCACCTATTCCTATGTGTTAATGGCGAAGAAAAAAGGCACGTTTACGATGCCGGCGCTAACAGTTACAGTGAATGGCCGTAAGTATACATCTAATACTGTCCATGTTAAGGTGATGTCAAACTCTAATGCTTCTTCCGGCTCTTCCTCATCGCGTCCATCGGTAGTGAAATCGCCTAATACGGAAAAGATAAGCAATAAAGATTTGTTTATTGCAGTTACGGCTAACAAAAGTGAAGTTTATGAGCAGGAACCGGTGCTGCTGACATACCGTGTGTATTCCAGGGTTAATCTTACGGAACTTCGCGGAAACATGCCTGATTTAAAGGGATTTATGGTAAAGGAAATACCGCTTCCTCAGCAGAAATCGTTTTCAATAGATACGTTTAATGGTGAGAATTATTACACTACGGTATGGAGCCAGTATCTGATGTTTCCGCAACAATCAGGAAAATTGACAATTCCGAAGATTAAATTTGACGCTGTCGTTGTTTTCAGCAATCCCAATATAGATTTGTTAGATGCTTTCTTTAATGGTACCTCAGGATCTATCCAACAAAAAAAGACCATTATAACTCCATCTTTGGATGTAAAAGTTAAGCCTTTGCCTGATAGCCCAGAGGATTTTTCCGGAGGCGTAGGTGCTTTTACAATAAAGGCAAAGGCTAAAAATTCAACATTGAAGCAGAATGAGACGTTGGATTTGCAGGTTGTAATCAGTGGTTCTGGAAATGTTGATTTGATTAAGGCTCCTAAAGTGGAATTTCCGCCAGACTTTGATACCTATGACCCCAAGATGACTAATAGTACAAAACTGACTTCATCCAACATGAATGGCAGTCTGACGATTGATTATCTTGCCGTTCCCAAGAACAAGGGGCATTACACCATACCGGGTATTAAATTGACTTACTTTGATACTCAGGCTAAAAGTTACAAGACTATTCAGACTGAACCTGTAGAGATTGAAGTTCTGAAGGGTGAGAAAAACGTATATGCTGATAAACAGCGTGAAATACTCGCCAAAAGCGACATACGCTTCATAAAGACGGGTGATGTTAAGTTGCATCAAAAAGAAGACGTTTTATGGAATACTTCATTCTATTGGATGCTATATCTTGCAGGCTTAATATTAGCAGGTCTTGTTTTCTATATTCTTAATCGCCGTATGACAGTCAAGGGTGATTCTATCTTAATGCGCCGTCAAGGTGCAAACCGTCTGGCGACAAGGCGACTGAAAAAAGCTCTGCAGCTTCAGAGGAAAGCTCAGTCGGATATGTTTTATGAAGAAATGTTGAATGCGCTTAACGGTTTTGTTGTTGATAAGTTGAATATTCCTATTTCCGAATTATCCAAGGAGCGCATGGCAGACGATTTGTCAAAATCTGGTGTCACTCCTGAGTTGAGTGATCGCTTCCTGCGGTTATTGGATGAATGTGAGTTTATGCGTTATGCCGGCGGTACAGATAAAGGTGAACGGATGGAGGATATTTATCGCCAAGGCTTGGATATGATTGATTTGTTGGATTCTTCGATAAAGAAAAAGAAATGAGAAGGTTGATTGTTATATATTGTTTTCTCTTTGGTGTCTTGACTTCGTCGTTTGCACAGTCAAAAGCTGATGCTGATAGCGCATATCAAAAAGGAAAATATGAGACAGCTGCTCGGATATATGAGCAACTGTTGTCTCATGGAGAAAACGCATATTTATATTATAATTTAGGTAATGCTTATTACAGGATGCATGATATAGCTCATGCGATATTAAACTATGAGCGCGCTGCTTTACGGGAGCCGGGCAATTCCGATATTCGTTTTAATTTGGCGCTTGCCCGGAGCAAAACAGAGGATAAGGTTGCAGATTCTGACCAGTTTTTTATCTTTTACTGGTTTCATAGTCTTGTCAATGCACATAATACGGACGGGTGGGCCCGTATGGCTCTGATAGTATTTGTGATGATGTTGGTTGCAATTCTGTTGTTCTTCTTCGGACGAGTGTCATTGTTGCGTCGCATTTCATCCTATGCGGTTGTGCTGTTATTTATATGTGTCGTCCTGTTCAATGTATTTGCTTTAATCCAACGAAATGAGTTCTTGGACAAAACAAGGGCTATTGTTATGCAGACGGTTCCTGTCAAAAGCACTCCCGACAATTCAGGCAACACTTTGTTTACGCTGCATCCAGGGACAAAGGTGAAGATTTCTGATAATTCCATGACCAACTGGAAAGAAGTGTCTTTGTCTGACGGGAAAAAAGGTTGGTTGTCAAAGTCTGCAATAGAATTAATTTAGCAGTTTTTATGTTGGATAATATATTGACTTGGGATAGAGAGGCGACGTTGTTTATCAATGGCAGCGATAACGTATATTTTGACCAAATCATATATTATGCTACGTCAACTTGGTCTTGGGTACCACTGGGCGTTGTTTTATTGTGGCTGTTATGGAAAAATCTCTCACCTTCGCAATTCGGCCTGGCGATATTGTGTTTATCTGTTGCGGTCATAATTTCCAACGAATTGTCCAGTTCTGTGTTTAAGCCACTTTTCCAACGTTGGAGACCTACCCAAGATCCGGTATATATGTACATGGTCGATGTCGTACATAATTATAGAGGCGGGAGATTCGGCTTTTTCTCGGCCCATGCCTCTAATACATTCTCTGTTGCCACATTTCTTGCATATCTTTTCAGACATAAATGGTTGAATGTATGGATAGTCAGTTGGGCTATGGTAAATTGTTACACGCGGTTGTATCTCGGTGTTCATTATTTGGGTGACGTGCTGGTTGGTACATGCTTTGGAGTAATGATTGGATATGCTATGGCGTATTTATTTAGAAAATTTGCCAAGGTAGATGTTCCTATATTCGAAAAAAAATCTGTACATTTGTTTTTGTGTGCAATATTAGCGAGCTATTGCTTAGTCTTTATTGTTGCCGCGATATCTTTTCTTTAAATGTTAATTAATTTGTAAAAACGATTTATTATGAGGCTGACAGGTAGGAGAGAGAGTACTAATGTTGACGATCGTCGAGGTGTTCGTCTGAGTGGAAAAGCTGGCGCCGGCATGGGTATCGGTGGAATAATCCTCGTTGCGATTATTTCCTTAATCATGGGTGGTAATCCTATGGATATGTTACAACAACTCGGTGCCGCGGATATGACAAATGTGTCTGCTTCGCAAGAGAACTTCACTGAAGAAGAACAGGAGTTGGCCCATTTTTCTAAGCAGATCTTAGCAGGAACAGAGGATGTCTGGACGACATTGTTTGAAAAGTCAGGACGCACATATAAGAATCCGCAAATGGTATTGTTCACAGACCAAGTTCAAACAGGTTGTGGCGGTGCAACATCTCAAGTCGGTCCTTTCTACTGCTCTGCAGACCAATCTTTATATCTTGATCTTTCTTTCTTTTCGCAAATGCGTTCCCAGCTAGGCGCGGATGGTGATTTTGCCTATGCTTATGTCATAGCTCACGAGGTTGGGCATCATGTTGAATATCTGCTGGGGATTTTGTCTAAGGTTCATGCACAGATGTCGCGTATGTCGCAAACAGAAGCCAATAAATTAAGTGTCCGTTTGGAACTTTTAGCTGATTTCTACGCTGGTGTATGGGCTCACTATGACAACAAGATGTTTAGTTCTGTGGAAGATGGTGACCTTGAGGAGGCGATTAATTGTGCCTCTGTGATAGGTGATGATTATCTGCAGAAAAAAGCAAGAGGTTATGCCCAGCCGGAAACGTTTAATCATGGTACTTCTGCCCAGCGTATGCACTGGTTTAAGTTGGGCTATGAAAGCGGCGATATGTCACAAGGCGAAAAGTTACTATCTGTTAAAGACTAATATTAATACCCTTTGGCGGAGTTATGTCAGCATAGACTTAACTCCGCTATTTTTTTTACCTTTTGCGGATATGATTTAAATCTTCCGCCGATATTTTTTCTGTTCCATGGGCTGTAATGTGTATTCCATCTTATGGAACACATCTTCCATTGGACAGAACGCACGTTCCACGGGCTGGAACTGAAAACTCATCGGGGCAAAACAACATTCTCCGCCTCATGCCGTACATTACAATGAGTGACATATTGGGTTGTATGGCGCGGATAAGTGAAACTGTCCTGCCCACTTTTTGCCTCAAAAATCTTTTTGAAAAAGGTTTTTATCTAAAAAAGGTGTAAATTTGCTTGTGCAATCCGTAGGAAGTACACCATCTTATTGATAGAATAGTATTAATGTATGAAGGAAAATTACTTTTTATTTAAAAATATGTTGCTCATAGGCATTTTGTTCATCTTAACCCTGTTGCCCGGTATGGCAGAAACCTTTACTATTGGAAACTTGAAATACACGACGATTGACGAGACAACTGTAAGCGTGAGCAAGAATGAAACTGTTTCCGGTGCATTGGAAATCCCTGCCCAAGTGGAATATAATGAAAAGACATACTCTGTCACAAGCATAGAGGAATGGGGGTTCTCTGGTTGCACTGGCCTGACCTCCGTGACCATCCCGAACTCTGTGACAAGCATAAGATATGATGCTTTTTATAACTGCACTGGCCTAACCTCTGTGACCATTCCGAACTCTGTGGCAAGCATAGGAATTTTTGCCTTCGATCGCTGCTCCAGTATGACCTCTGTAACTCTCCCCAATTCTGTGACGAACATAGGAGGATATGCCTTTTCCGGCTGTTCCAGCCTAACCTCAGTGATTATTCCGAACTCTGTGACAAGCATAGGAGAAAGAGCTTTCAAAGATTGCTCTGGCCTAAAAGATATCTACTCTTTGGCACAAACGCCACCCAGTATATTTCATTATTACTCGTTCTCTTCCTATAGTTCCACGATTCATGTGTCGACAGGATGCAAAGTAGCATATCAGACAGCAGCCATCTGGCAAGAGTTCAACATAGTAGAGGAGGACTTGTCTGACATCAAGACTCCTGTACTGAGCCACGAGGGGAAAAAGGCGCCTTGTTATGACCTGCAGGGACGCAAAGTAGATTACCCTTCAAAGGGTATCTACATCCATAACGGCAAGAAAGTGCTGCTGAAATAAGATACGAATATAAAAAGTCATTCGCTTTTATCAAAAGTAAGAGCGAATGACTTTTGTTTTGCCTCAACAGTCATTTTTAATTTAGGCAAATTATAAATGATGTATCTATCTTTCGGTTTGGTCTATGAGTTTTTGGAAACTTGCAGGCAATGGAGTCTCAAAAATCATCTGTTTGTGTGTAATAGGATGTGTGAAAGCCAATTTGTAGGCATGCAGTCCTAACCGCCCGATGGGATTATCGCCATTACCATATTTTGAGTCGCCAACGACGGGACATTTAATATCTTGCAGATGTACGCGGATTTGATTCTTACGGCCAGTTTCAAGTCGTACATCAAGAAGAGCGTGGTTATTGTTGGTCTGTAATGTATGGTAATGTGTTTTTGCAAACTTTCCGCCGTTATCTTCTTTGCTGCTATGCACGTAGCCATAGTTGTCATCCCATAACCAGCTTTGCAAAGAACCGTCAGCTGGCTTGGGAATTCCATTGGTGATTGCAAAATACCTGCGGTCTGCAATGATGTCATGCCAGTTATGCGTGAAGATATCTTGTATCTCACGGCTTTTAGCGTATATCATCAATCCTGAGGTTTCTTTGTCCAAACGATGTACAACATGTGCGGTGCGATGCTCGCCTTTGCGTTCCAAATATCCATCTAATAATGTTTTTAGACAGAAGCCATGGTGACCTGTCGGAACTGATAATACACCTGTTTTTTTATTGACAATCATTAGCCACGGGTCTTCGTATTCGATAGTTGCGAAATGGCGTAAATTTTGGTCAGCTTTACTGGTTATTGCCTTATCCTTGTCCTTGATGATTTGTACCTTATTGTTAGGATTGACTGGAAAGTTGAACTGTGTTTGGACAACACCGTCAACTCTGACAGCGCCATTAGCAAGCAGTTTTTTGATTTTGCTGCGACTGGTGTCTTTGTAGTTTATCAACAGATATTCCAACAAAAGCATGATATGATGTCAGATGGTTGGTTGAAATGTCTTTTTTCTGTATATGAAATTTGTACCAAGATACTTTTCCCTTACAATAGGGTTTTCAGCTAACTCCTCTGGTGCACCTTTGAAGAGTATTCGGCCTTCAAACAAAAGATATGCGCGGTCAACAATGCCAAGGGTTTCTTGCACATTGTGGTCGGTGATGAGGATACCAATACCTAAATGCTTTAGTTTTAATACAATGTTTTGAATATCCTGTACAGCAATTGGGTCTACGCCGGCGAAAGGTTCATCAAGCATGATGAATTTAGGCTCAATGGCCAGACATCGTGCAATCTCTGTTCGTCTACGTTCACCACCAGACAGACGGTCACCGAGGTTTTTTCTTACTTTTTCCAGACGAAACTCTTTTATAAGTTGCTCCAGTTTCTCCTCTTGATAAGATCGTGGCATGTCCGTCATTTCCAAAATAGAAGCGATATTATCTTCAACGCTCATTTTGCGGAATACTGAGGCTTCTTGTGCCAAGTATGCAATACCGGCTTTGGCGCGCTTGTATACAGGGAAAGATGTGATGTCCTGTTCTCCTAAAAAGATTCTTCCACCATTGCTTTCAACCAATCCTGTGGTCATATAGAATGATGTGGTCTTGCCCGCTCCATTAGGGCCGAGCAATCCTACAATCTCACCTTGTTTGACATTAAAACTGACTTCATTAACAACAGTGCGTTTGCCGTAGCGCTTAACGAGGTTCTCGGTCCGAAGAACAATTTCTTTATTATTAGGTGTTGAGTGCAAAGTGTTATTGTCTTCCATAAGTTCTATATTATTGCAAAGATAGCATTTATCGCCGATACATCAGCCTCGCCATACCATTTGTGCGGAGGCTTGATGAGTAGCAAGTATCTCTACTTCGGAAATCTGGACATGTGCAGGCGCTGATGCCACGAAGTAAGCTACTTCAGCAATGTCTTTGCCAGTCAAAGGCTTTATGTCGCGATACACGTTGTCCGCTTTTTGTTTGTTTCCGTGATAACGTATAACAGAAAAGTTCGTTTCAACCAGTCCAGGTTTCAGATTAGTGACACGGATGGGTGTGTCATATAAGTCCATTCTCAACCCATCGCTCAGTGCCTTTACTGCAGCTTTAGTGGCACAATACACGCTCCCGCCAGGGTATGCTTTTTCGCCAGCGATAGAACCGATATTGATAACGTGTCCTTCCTGGCGTTGTATCATTCCAGGAACAACCAATAGGGTCATTTTCAACAATGCCTTGATGTTGGTGTCAATCATGGTCTCGTAGTCTGACATATTACCCTCAAATTCTTTGTCAACGCCTAATGCCAAACCGGCATTGTTGACCAAGACGCTAATGTCTTTAAAATTGTCAGGTAATTCTTTAATGGCTTTTTCTGCAGCGTCAAAGTCACGCACATCAAAGATTATGGTATGTATAGACGTATTATATGATTTCTCCAGCTCTTTCTTGAGAGCATATATTTTCTCTTGATTTCTTCCGTTGAGTATAAGCTTATTGCCTTCTGCCGCAAACTTTTTAGCGATGGCTTCGCCTATGCCGGATGATGCACCTGTAATAAGAATGGTTTTATTGTTCATGTAACAATATGTTTTGATATTCACAAAGATACTCAAAATATTTGATATGACACTATACTGGTGGAAGAATTAGTCTTCCAAACGTCTGGTAAGATAAAACTGTTTTGTTTTTATGAAATAGAGTAAAACACCGCTTATATTAACTCCAAAGACTATCCAGAATGCAGCGAGGTAACCCCAAAATTCAGCGGCGATACCTCCGATAAGTATACCGAGACCGAAGCCACAGTCCCATCCTGTCAGTATGCTGGAGTTTGCAGTTCCTCGTTCATCATGTCTTGCTATTTTGATGAACATATTTAGGAAAGCAGGGTAGAGATGTCCGTTGCCCAGTCCGATAAGGATAGCAGAGAGATAGTAACCGACAGGGTGAATCCATGCGACAAAGAGGAAGTAGCCTACAAGAGAAATCAGCATGCCTTCACTCGCATTGTGCGTGATGAGTCCTTTATGCAAAGCCTTGCCTCCTTGGATGCGTGACAAAAATAGTCCCATAGAGAGGAGCATGAAATAGGTACCTGTTCCACCGGTGATACCGAGCTCTTGTTTGCTGTATATGGCAAGAAAATTGCTTAATGTTCCGAAACCGAATCCAAACATGGCGATATTGATTGCCATTAGCCATGCTCTTGTGAGGAAGAAACGATCTAATGACATTTTCTTTTTGCCTGAAATACTTTCCCGTTTTGGTAACCGGAGTGTGCTTAGGATGATAACTCCTATGCCGGCTACGATTAGTGCAATCCAGAAGATGAGACTGAAGCCGTTGGATATTTTGTGAATGTATATACCTATTGAAGGTGCCACTGCCATACTCAGGTTGTTACTCAGACCATAGTATCCTAAGCCCTCATTGCGCCGCGATGAAGGCAACACATCGATTGCAGCTGTAGAGTTGGCTACGGTAAATGCACCGAAGGGTGCACCATGAAGTGTACGGAATATGGCAAACATGAGCAATGTCCCAGCTGCAATATAGCCGATGAAGAAAAGAAAAAATAAGAAGATACAACTCATCAGAATACGTTTTCTGTCAAATGTATCTACAACGTATCCGCTGAAAGGCCGGATGATGAGTGCAGCTACAGTGTAACCGGAGAGGACGATGCCGATAGTATCTTTGCTTGCTCCAAATTGTTCACTTAAATAAATAGGTAAGAGGGGAGACAGGATATAGAATGCAAAATATAAGGTGAAATTTGCAGACATCACCTTGATGTATTCCGTATTCCAAAGTTTCTCTGTGTTTTCTGTAACTATCATTTTATATAAGTTACTGCAAAGTTACTACTTTCCATCATACCATGCGCCTGTCAAGTCTAATATAGGAATTGCAAGTATAGATTAATGCGTCTCACTGAGGTTCCTGTTTTGCGGTATTACGGTTGTTTCCTGTGTTTATCTCATCTTATTCATTTTGTGGAATGAAATTAATGTTCTAATTTTGTATTAGAAATTTAAATTAAATATGAATATGAGGAAGATGTTGTTTTTAGCAATAGCATTGCTGGCATCGTCTTTACAGGCTAAGGATGTAAAGACTAAAGTTAAGACTGTGACTTATGAAGGAACAAAGGTTAATTTGGGCACAAATAGCTTGAAAGTACAGTTTGTTGACAAGTTGAAAGGTTATGAGAAAGAAGGTTATCAGGGTATGGATATTCAGGGTGACACTGTTATCAGTTGTCAAAATGCAGGCTGGATTTCTTTTTATACTTACGATGGAAACAAGCTGACCCAGATAGTTCCGCCATATAAAATGGATTGCTATTCAAAGGAGAACCATTGTAATGTGGTCTCATTATCTAATACATATTATAGTTCCGAGGATAAACTGCCACTGCTTTATGTCAGCCAGTGTGCCAAACATCCGTATAAGGGAATGAAAGATGTCCTCTTTGTTGTTCGTATCGCTAATGACCTGAAGTCACAGCAAACAGTGCAGACCATTCACTATAAGGACGAGAATCATAACTTTGGCTATGCTTTGCAGTGGGTTATTGACCGTGAGAATAATGTGTTGTATGGTTATGGTAATACAATTAACAATGTAGATGTGAATAACAAACATCGTATTGTTAAGTTCCGCATTCCAGCTTTGAGTGAAAGTAAAGATGGTATTGTTACGCTGACAGATAAAGACTTGTTGGAGAATTATCTTATTGAGGATACTTACAGGAAACCATTTATGCCTATAGGTCAAGGCCTATTTGTAAAGAACGGCTTGTTGTTTATGCCTACGGGGTTTGGTACGGCAAAGCATCCGTCTATTTTATATGTTTGGGATTTGAAGACGCGTCAAATGCAGAATGTTATCGACTTGAGCTCTTCAACATTTAGTGAGTTTGAAGATTGTGCTATGTGGCGCAATGTAATGCTGTTACAGGCTCAAGGCAACATGTTCCGTTTAGATTTTTAAGAATAACGTCCGGCCATGCCAGCGGAGATTATCAGTAAATATTTTCAGGGGCTGAGTGAGTTGCAATTAAATCAATTCTCTCAACTTCAGGCTCTTTATGAGGAATGGAATGCCAAGATTAATGTCATTTCACGCAAAGATATTGATAATTTGTATGAACATCATGTGCTGCATTCTTTGGCCATAGCTAAATTCATGGCATTTAAGGATGGCACGCACATCTTGGACATCGGAACTGGTGGAGGCTTTCCCGGCATACCGTTGGCAATTATGTTTCCGCAGTGTCAGTTTGTCTTGATTGACAGCATAGGGAAAAAGATACGTGTGGCCATGGGGGTGGCTGATGCTATCGGTTTGAAGAACGTGATATGTAAGCACGAGAATGCCAAAGAAGAGAAAGGCAAGTTTGATTTCGTCGTATGTCGTGCAGTAATGAATGCTGCCGATTTGGTTATGTTGGTCAAGAAGAATATTAGTCCGGCCAGCAAGAACTCATTACCCAACGGTTTGATTTGTCTTAAAGGTGGAGACCTTTCAGAAGAGGGTAGTCTTGCAATGCAGAGAGCCTGTATGTCGGAGCATTACAGTCAGTCTTTTGTTATAGAGAATGTCTCTTCGTGGTTTGAGGAAGATTACTTTGAAAGTAAGAAAATATTGTATGTACCGTTAATAAAGCAGTAGTCATGCTTACGCTTAAAGTTTTTACAGTTAATCCGTTGGAAGAAAATTGCTATGTTTTGAGTGACGATACGCATGAAGCTGTTGTTATTGATAACGGGGCATTTGACGCCGAAGAGAAAACGGCTTTGTATGACTATTTGGATAAGAATCACCTGACTCCTGTCAGGCAAATACTCACTCACGCACATTTTGACCATATCTTTGGTGTCGATGACTTTTATAAACGATATGGTGTCAAGGTAGACTTTCATGCTGATGATTCTTATTTATACTATGACGCTCCTGCTCAGCTAAAAGCTTTTATTGGCAGGCCTATGCATGTCAAGATAGCTCCGAAGGGTGTATATCTGGCGGATGGCGACCTTGTGCATTTTGGTCATTGTGAGTTGAAAGTTATTCATACTCCGGGACATTCATGCGGAGGAGTCTGTTATTATTGCGAGTCAGAGAAGATGCTTTTCTGTGGTGACAGTCTTTTTAAGGGCAGTGTAGGGCGCACAGATTTGGAAGGTGGCAACCACAGGCAGTTGATAGATAGCATGTCCAACAAAGTACTGACTTTGCCGGAAGATGTCATCGTGTATCCCGGCCATGGTCCGAGTACATCTGTTTCATATGAGAGACGTTATAATCCTTATATCACGGAGGATAGTTTTTTGTGAATAATGTGAATAATTTATAAATTGGATATGAAGAGATATTTTGTTCTATTAATGTTGATTTTGTTTGTTCTTTCGGGCTGTAACCGTCAGGCAAATTTTTCAGAGAGGTGCAAGAGGGAGGCTGAACAGCAGAATAAGCGCCTCTGTCCGCGCGAAGTTGATAAAGGTGTTATGCTGGATAGTATCAAGTTCAGGGAAGATTCCTTGATGTTTGAATATTATTATACGATGGAGGATTCGCTGTATCCGCAGGAAGGCATACAGAAGTATAAGAATGACATTCGTGAGAATCTCCGCAAAAAGATTGTAAATTCAATTGAAATGAAACGATATAAGGAGAATGGTGTGGCATTTAACTATATCTACTTATATCGCAACACGAGGGAAAAAGCTTTGGAGTACATGTTTACTAAAGCGGATTACAAATAAAAAATAATACCCTGAAGAACAATTTCTTCAGGGTATTATTTTTTATTGCTTAGTTACTGTTACTCGGGTTTCATGTTGGTGTATACGGTCTGGACGTCATCAAATTCTTCCAGTTTTTCTACCATTTTATCAATAGTCTCGCGTTGCTCATCAGTAACATCTTTCAAGTCATTGGGGATGTATGTGAACTCACCGCCGATGTCCTCGTACCCGTCTTCTTCAAGTTTCTTTTGGATTGAACCGAAGCTCTTGGGGTCACCATATATGGTAATGGTGCCTTCTTCCTCATCTTCGTCATATTCTTCTTCTACGCCGAAGTCTATCATGTCAAGGATAAACTCATCCATATCCACGCCATCTTTTTTCTTGAAGGTGAATACACACTTGTGGTCAAAGAGGAATGCCAGGGACCCTGTTGTTCCCATGTTGCCGTTGAATTTGTTAAAGATAGAACGTACGTCAGCGACTGTGCGTGTCGTGTTGTCGGTCAGGGTGTCAACAAAGACTGCCACGCCGTGAGGGCCGTAACCTTCGTATGTTACACTCTTGTATTCACTTTGGTCTTTGCCCATGGCGTTCTTGATGGCACGCTCTATGTTGTCCTTTGGCATGTTCTCGCGCTTGCAAACGGCGATGACACTTCTAAGGCCGGGATTGTTTTCCGGCTCAGGGCCGCCAGCCTTAACCGCAATGGCAATTTGTTTACCAAGACGGGTGAAGGTCTTTGCCATATGTCCCCATCTCTTCAATTTGGTTGCTTTTCTATATTCAAATGCTCTTCCCATTGGAGTATATTTTAAATTGTTCTTATTTTGTTTATCTTAATTCTGCGTTTAGTTTTGCTTTAAGTTCCCTGATGAGGTTTTGCATGATTTTTTCTATTTGCTCGTTACTCATCGTTTTGTTTTCGTCATGCAGGATGAAGTTTACGGCATAGCTCTTCTTGCCTGCGGGAAGGTTCTTGCCTTCATAGACATCAAAGAGTTCCACTCTCTTGAGGAATTTGCGCTCGGTCTTGAATGCTATCTCTTCAATTTGACGGAAGTCTGTGTCTTTGTCTAACAGCAGTGCCAAGTCGCGGCTAACTGTCGGGAAGTTGCTCAATTCCTTGTATTCCACTTTATTCTTGAGGGTTTTCTTCATAAGTTGTACCCAGTTAAAGTCTGCGTAATATACAGGGACGTGCACATCCGCCTTGGCAGCGATGGCAGGATTGACGATGCCATATTGGAAAATGATTTTTCCATCGCGGTCACACCATGCTATACCATTGGCAAACAGTTCGTTCTTGACTTTGTTGGCTACTAATGCCTGCAGATTGAGGCCGAGACGTCTTACGACGCCTTCCACATAGCCTTTTAGCATGAATACTGTGTTGTCTTCATTTGCATGTGCCCAACTGCCCTCGATGTGTTTGCCTGTGATCCACAGAGCCAGGTAGAGGTCTTCGTGGTATGCTCCCAGAGGATATTCGTCAGTATGCTTCTCCCGGTTGTAGTTGTAGCATTTGCCAAACTCATAAAACATCTGGTTGGGGGCTTTATAGTTAATGTTAAAGCGTATGGACTCCAATCCGCCAAACAGCAGAGTCTGACGCATCACGCTCAGGTCTTCGCTCAACGGATTCATGATGTGTGTGCAGTTTTCTTCTTTGAACATCTCTGACTGTGCGTAATATGCCGCTTTGGTCAGCGAGTTGTTCATTATCTCATGGAAGCCTTGGCCTGTCAGTTGCTCGGCAATGACATTCTGCAATTTGTTACTGCGGTCTTCAACACCTTTTACTGTCAAAGCTGACTGGATAGTGAGAGGTATCTCCACATTGTTGTAACCGTATATGCGGAGAATATCCTCGACTACGTCGCATGGACGCTGCACGTCTGTGCGGTAGGTGGGAACTTCAAGTTGTATCCCGTCGGCAGTCTCACCTGTGATTTTCATTTCCAGACTTTGTGCAATGCTCTTGTATGTCTCTTTAGACAATACTTTGCCTATAAGGTTGTTGGCATAGTCAAAGTTCAGTGTGACGGGGAATGGTTTTACTTGTTCAGGATATACGTCTGCTATCTCCATGGAAATTTTGCCGCCTGCCAACTCTTTTGCCATGATGGCAGCCTGTTTCAGGGCGTAAATCGTTCCGTTGGGGTCAACGCCGCGCTCAAAGCGGAAACTGGCATCTGTGCTCAGTCCCTGGCGATGTGCCGTCTTGCGGATGGATGTAGGGTTGAAGTAGGCACTCTCAAACAAGACATTGGTTGTCGTCTCGTATGTACCGGAGCCTTTCCCGCCAAATACGCCGGCGATACACATGGCTTCTTCAGCGTTACAGATGGCAAGATCCTCGCTGCTCAGCTTGTGTTCCGCGCCATCCAATGTGACAAATGTGGAGCCTTCAGGCAAGGTCTTGACAATCACTTTCTTGCCTTTCACCATGTCTGCGTCAAAGCAGTGCAGGGGCTGACCATATGCCATCATAATGTAGTTGGTGATATCCACAATGTTGTTGATAGGACGTATGCCGATGATTTGCAGATAATCCTGCAGCCATTTGGGACTTTCTTTTACTTCACAGCCTGTCACGGTTACGGCGCTATATCTCGGACAGCGCATTTTGTCCTCAATCTCAATGCTGATTTCCATGTCATGGTTGTCAACCTTGAACGCTTCTGTATCAGGGCGATGCAGGCTGGTCTTATAGCCGTTCTGGGTGAGCCAAGCGTACAGATCGCGTGCGACTCCATAGTGTGAGCATGCGTCAGATCTGTTTGGCGTGATGTCAACCTCAATAAGATAATCGCTTTCCAACTGGTAGTATTTAGACGCGGGCAAGCCTACTTCTGTGTCTTCAGGAAGAACAATGATGCCGGCGTGACTTGTACCAACGCCGATTTCGTCTTCAGCGCAGATCATGCCGTAACTCTCTATGCCGCGCAATTTGGATTTTTTAATGCAAAACTCTTTATCGCCATCGTAGAGCTTTGTGCCCAAGGTTGCCACAATGACTTTTTGTCCTGCAGCCACATTTGGCGCACCGCAAACAATCTGACTTGGTTCTGACTCACCGATATTGACTGTGCATACATGCATGTGGT